>Ga0208872_1000440_pt1 | contig 31854 bp, 32 predicted proteins | sample CryBogCBH12Aug08_FD_185508 | JGI IMG/M metagenome (GOLD analysis project Ga0208872, IMG submission 185508) | Freshwater microbial communities from Crystal Bog, Wisconsin, USA - CBH12Aug08 (SPAdes) | ecosystem: Environmental > Aquatic > Freshwater > Lake | place: Crystal Bog, Wisconsin, USA...
TGTTGTTTAAGGTAAAGGATATTGCAAGTTATTATGCCACAAATGGCCATTCCATTACTGTTGAAATAAATGAAAGGGTAAATGAAATGCGCAGTGTACGCTTATATTTATTGGCAACCGTAATGGCGGCGGTGCTGCTGCAACGAAATCTATTACCCATCCATGCATCTGCTATTTTACAATCGGGTGGGCTATGCTTAATTACCGGGGATTCCGGTGCAGGTAAATCTACTGCTGTAGCCGGATTACTGAAAAAAGGATACACCATTTTTAGTGATGATGTCATTGTTTTGGACATTCATAATAAAACTGTTTCTGCTGCTGCCTCCTACCCTATGATGAAACTTTGGGAGGATGCCCTTACCAAACTGGATCATGCATTATTCAGCAACCGTGATTTTGAAATTAAACCCGGGATGGATAAATATGGGATATTTTTTCATGAACAGTTTGATACTTCTAAGCATTCTGTAAAAAAAATGATCATCTTACAAAAAGGGGAAATTGCTCATATTGCCAGCAGGCAAATTACCGGTGCTGCTATTTTTAAAGAACTGATAGGACAGATATACCGGCCCATTCTGCTGCGGGATCCAGATTTAAAAATACTGGTATTTCAGTTGTTTTCCAGCCTGATGCATACAGTGGAAGTATATGAAATTACACGGCCTGAGTCATGCAAACCAGAAGATTTAACAAGCCATATAGAAACCCTGATACAAAATGCTTAAAAAAATAACTTATACAGAATATCAGCTTTTTGCAGAAGCATGGATGTGTCTGGCAGTGGCAAGGTTACTGCTTATTTTCCTTCCGTTTAAAAAGCTGGCTCCCTTACTGGGTAAAACTGTTACTTCAGAAACTTCAACTGTTATTCCATCAGATTATACCATAGCCCTGCAACAAATAAGTATTGCCATCTCCCGGGGCTGCAGGTATGCTTTCTGGCGTACAAAATGTTTTGAACAGGCTTTGGCTGCTAAACTGATGCTGAAAAAAAGGGGAATCAGCAGCCTGCTTTATTTTGGAGTGTATAAAAATGATGATTCTTTAAAATTGAATGCACATGCATGGGTAATATGCAAGGGAATGATTATTACAGGCAGTAAAAATCTGGAATTGTATAAGGTAGTCAGCAGGTTTGAAGGGTAATTAATTGCAAGTCCTGCATCTATTTATAAAAAGCAATTACCTTCATTATTGAATATGTTATTAAAAAACTAATGCACACTTTTTATGTTAATAATTACAATTAGTTGAAATAATGAAAATTTGTTTAAACATGATTGTTAAAAATGAAGCTGTTAATTTACCCGGGCTTTTTGAGTCTATTTATCCATACATAGACTTTTTTGTGATATCAGATACTGGTTCTACAGATGATACAATTCAAGTTATTCATAAATTAGCAACTAAATATAATCTGCCCGGCGTTGTTGAAAGCCACTATTGGGTAGATTTTGCAACCAATAGAAATATTGCTTTAAACATGGCTACGGAATTAAAGCGAACCGGCATACACCAATGTAAATGGTTAATGTTTATTGACGCGGATGAAATATTGGTTGTTAAAGATAAAAATTGGAAAAATACATTAATAGAAGGGAATAATTATACTTGGTATAAAAGAACCAATGGTTACCTTGTCAAGTTAAATCATTTAGTTTCTATAAAGGATAAAGGTTGGAAATGGGAAGGTAAAATTCATGGCAATCTTAAAAATGATTTTTTAAAAAAAAATTACATTCACTTAACTGGAGTATCAGTTAATGCAGATTTGATGTTTACCGGGGCCAAATCTGCTCCGTTTAAGAATATTTATGAAAAATTAGGAAAAGATATCGAATTACTGGAAACAGAGTTACAGCAAACAAGTATTAAAAAATCAAATGTTCACAGATATTTTCAGCTTGCTGGTGGGTATATGGGACTAAAATTTTATAAGGAAGCTGCTAAGAATTACAACTTAATTACAGGATTTTCAGAAACTATTAAAGATATAAAATACCAGGCTTTAACTGATCTGAGCTGGTGCTATCTGAATCAGAAGGAAAGTTTCAATAATTGTATTAATCCTTTAATGAATGCCATTTTTTTAAATCCGGAACGTAAAGAATCATATTATTATCTGGCTAACATTTACAGGCAATACGGATGGTTTTATTTTTCTAAATTAATCCTGGAAAAAGCTAACTCGATCTTCATTGAGGAATTTGATTATTACAGCCTGGAAATTGCTATTTATGAATGGATGATTAAAAGAGATTTAGCATTTATTTATTTCCTTTTAGGCCAAAACGAAAAAAGTAAACTTGTAATTAATGAGTTATTAAAAAACAAATCAGTTCCAGAAAAGGAAATTCTTTTCCTGAAAGAGTTATTGACTAAACACTGATGATTATTAAAAAAGAAAATTAAATCATACCTAAATTAGAAAAATCAAAAGAGTTAAGCATTCATATATTTAACACAGTATATAAAAACTAAATTTAACTATTGAATGCAGACCCATCATAATTTGTTGTTGCAGCCCCTCCCATAGTATTAAATTTTATATCTAAAACTTCAGCCTCTGGTTTGCTCCAAATCTGTTTTTGCTGTTCGGGATTATCATTATTTAACAATGTTATTATATTCATGCTTTTTATTTTTTTAAAGATAATTAAACATTTTTAAAAAAAAATTAAATTCTATAATTTTTACCCAACTTCAGTAGAACCATATAACAAATATATGCCTGTGCTATAGTGATGCCCTTAACAGCAGCGAAATTACTAAACCCGGCAAAAGGTTGCACATTTTTTTTATGTTTTTTAACATATGATTCTTCAAAATACCTATTAAAAATTAAATTATATTTTTCAGATTTCTGCATATTGTCCATAATACTACTTGCACCCATAAATTTTTGTACAAAATCAGGGCTATAAGGCAGTTTATCTTTTCTCCAGCGTATTTCTTCTGGCAAAATACCCTGCATGGAATGTCGGATTAAGCTTCGGCGGCACCCTTTATATAAAAATAATTCTAATGGCATTTCAGCTAAATAATTATTCAAGTCCCTGTCAAAAATAGGGTCACAGGATTGTATACCATAAAATGCATTACGGTTGTTAAATAATCCCGTCAACCTGCCAATCCGTCCAATTTTAATAAGTTCCAGCATTATTGCCTTGCTATTCTCCATAGGTTTATACCGTAAATAATTATACCTTCTGGAAAAATCAGCCTTTAAGATACTTTTGGGCAGGTTTTTGTCAGTCTCCCGCACTATTTTAAATATTTTTTTTATAAAGGCATAAAATGGTGTATGAACCAGGTATTCACTCCTAAAAAGCGTAAGCAGATTTTTATTTTCACTTTTACTAACTTGTTCTAATAGTCGAAATGACTGAATAATTTTTCTTTCTTTTAGTAAGGTGTGAATAATTTTATTCCCTTTATCTGATAATAGAAAATCTCCTCCAAACCCTGAATATAAACTTCGAATTTTATTCGTACTGGCAGATTCCAAAATAGCATGATCTACATAATAAAAAGGATTGGGAAAGCACTCATCTGTTTCAAAAGCCTTTTCAATATTGCCCAAAAAATCACATTCAGATGTTTCTATATATCTAGGTATTATATTGGGGTAACGCCTGGTAACAATTTCAATATACTTTTTTTCATCCTGTTCAATACCTTTATGGCCTAGAGGCAACACTGAAGAAAAAGTATAAAGCGGCTTATTTTTTTTAGCCAGCAGTTCTGATAAGATACAGGCAATACTGGAAGAGTCTAAGCCTCCGCTTAATGTTATTCCAACTGGCATTTCTGTATTAAGCCTTTTTTCAACAGCCTTAAATAATACATCCTGTAACCCTTTAAACCAATCTTCAGGTTTGTTGTACCTGTAATTAACCAATGCCTGAGGTACCCAGTATTTTTGAATACTTATTACACCTTTGCTTAAGGTAAGCCTGTTAGCTGCACATAAAGCAAATACCTCCTTATTATAAGTCTGATTGGTGGGTGATTTTCGGGTAAAACATTCAATTATATGTTCTTCATTAAAGTAATCCGGTGTATTTTTAGCGGCTTCCACTCCTTTTATTTCACTGCAAAAAATAAAACAATCTTCACTGTTATAATAAAATACCGGGCGAAAACCAATATGGTCACTCACTACAAACAATTCTTTGCTTTGTTTATCCCAAATAGCAAATACATATTCTCCATCCAGGCGATGCACACATTCTTTTCCCCATTTTTGGTAAGCAGCAAGTATTAATTGTGCATCTGAAAAGGTTGTTTTATATTCAATAGATAATAAGCGAAATAATTCATCCCGGTTAAATAAGAGTGCATCTGCAACAATTACCAGCCCATCAACTTCCAGTGGTAATACTTCATTTAGCTGTTGCGGATGTACATACAATTTACCATGCCAAAAAAAAACATGCTCATGCTGCCAGCTATTACTGCCATCAGTAGTTCTGTGTTGTAATGTTTGTTGAACCTTTTGTATAATCCGGGGTTCAACCTGGTTTCCCTTTTTATTGATGATTCCGAAAATGGCACTCATGTAGTAAATATAAAAACATTATTTTTACATTCATTAAATTTATCCTATGGAAAATATTAATCTTATTACAACAGATAACTGGATTCAGCAAAATAATGAGCAGATATTAGCCAGTGAAGTGGGTAATGAATTAGTAATAATGAATATTGAAACTGGAAAATATATTACACTGAATAAGATGGGGCATATTTTATGGAAACTGATTGAAAAACCTATTAAAGTTTCGGCCCTGATTGAAAACTTAACAGAGAATTTTACTGTATCTGAAGATGAATGTACCTACGACACCCTGGAATATTTGAATAAAATAAAAGAGGAGAACCTGATTATTGTAGATAATGTCAGTTATTGATTATTAATTTTTGTCTTAAATATTCCGGTTCAGGAAAAATAAAATCAGATTTTTTAAATTTAATATTGGCAGGTGAATCCGGACTGCCAGTAAATTTAGCTTCCGAAATATGCCTTAATGGCATGGGCAATGAATGATTTATTGATGTATAATAATCAACATATTTAATAAGGCTTTCCTTAGTCTGAGGTTGCACAAAAATACAGGGCCTGCCCAGTGAATGTGCAAATATGATACCATGTAATGATGAAGTATATACAAGTTTTGCATTTATTATTTTTCTTCCCAAATTTATTGGATCACAATCAATATCTATCAATTTAATCCCGTTAGGAATATCATAGTTTTTATAAGTATATCTTTCCCTGTAATGGGGAATAAAGATGATGTCCTTTCCTGAATAGCTAAGTTCTTCTGAAGAAAAAAAATATTTAAGCAATAACCCGGGGTCCATCAGAAAATTAATATTACTCACATCATGGCCAGCTTTCTTAAATGCTTCATAAGATAATGGCCCCCTAAGCCCTAAAATGGTACATTTTCTCTTTGAATTAACCGGAGGCATTATATCATTTATTCCAATTCCACATAAAAGGTCATTGTCCTTTATCATATGGCCAATTGAGCCAATTAATAGTATTCTATTACCTTTGTCTACTATATTATTAATAGTAATATCCTTCCCATAAGTAGCTTTTAGAATATTATTTACAAATAAATCACCTGCATTCCCTTTAACAAAAAAATTGGAAGGGTTGCGGTTAAAACATTTCCTTAAAACTTGTTCTGGCATTGATTTTATTCTGACATGCCAAAAAAAAGTATTGATTATCATTGCTTACGATTATATAAGAAAAAATAGTCTTTTAGTTGTTTTTTGATTTCATTGTCGCCAAAACATTCATTCGCCTTCTTTAGGATTTCTATCCTTTTCTCTTTATTTATTACATTTTTATTCTCTGATAAATCTCTAACCAAGTCGTCTAATCCTGAATATAGAAATAATCCCGGGAATAATAACTTATGTTTTACATAAGTTAAAAACGGTGTTTGAAGTGCATAAACCGGTATACCCAAACTTATTGCAAAGAAAAAACTCCCGCTTACTATCATATCATAGTCATTATTGCAAATGACTAGCCCTTTAGATCTCTGTACGAATTTTGCAACCTGTTTTTTTTCTATATATTCAGGAATGATTGTAATTTTTTTGTTAGTAGCTTTTGATTGTAATATTGCAGTATACTGTTTATTATAACTTTTACCTAAAATCAATATGTTTATTTGATGATCAATTGTTTCAATTAGGTTTTGAATATTTTTATAAGGTAAGATCCTGCCAAAGATCACATAATAATTGGAATGTATTAAAGAATCATCAATCTCATTAAACTCCTTTTTTGATGAAAAATAAAGAGGATGAGGAATATAAACTTTTCTTGCATCAGCATGCACCATACTATGTATCAAAATACCATCAAATAATTTTTCCATAATATTCAGCAAAAAAACAGCTTTTGTGATATGCTTATTATAACAATGGTGTGGGTAATTATTATGCTTAAAAAAAATAATCTTTTTTGCTATTAATTTTGAAGTTATAATTGTCTTAACAACTTTGTAACCACCATTAAAAGAAATTTTACCAGTTACCGGATTGCATAAATCATTTTCAAAAAAGTTTAAGATTACAATATCAAGTTTATTGTTTAAATACTTTTTACATAATGACCAACTATTTTTATTTAAAAATGTCAGGGGAATTACTATTCCTGAATGAGATAGATTTTCTATCATCCTATTTGTATAATCATTAATATTTGCAGGGGAATATCCGATTTTCAATTGTTTACTATCTGCCATTTTACGTTCGCAATTTTCCTAAGTTATTCATTTTTATCAAAATCATTAGTACTAATTTAACTGATTTTATATTTTAATTTTTTAAAAAGAAGCCTTGAATTTATCAAGGCTTTTCAAATAAATTACACCCTATGTTTATTTAAATATCTGATTATTTAGTTTGCAAAAAAAGGAATGTAAAAATATTCAGCCTCTTTTATATTTTATTTATGGAAAACTCAGAAAGTATAAATATTGAAAGTATTGTCCGGAAAAACACCGGACAAATTTTAACCAGTGAATTAGGAGACGAACTGGTAATGATGGATATTGAAAGCGGGCAGTATATTACTTTGAATAAAGTGGCGCATATTATCTGGCAGCAACTGGAACAACCGGTTAAAGTATGTGACCTGGTGCTGGTACTGATGAAAAAATTTGAAGTTGCCGAAGAAGAATGTACCAAAGACACATTAGACTGCTTAAATAAAATGAATGGCTGAATATGTTAGAGGCCTTTTAGAACCTGGGTAAAACCAGAAATACAGTTCATTGCTAATAAAAATAATACAAATGGTTTTTCTGGAAATCCTGGTTTAGATGCTCATGCAGAAGAGATAACTTTTAGTAATTAATTATTGGGCAGTCTCAAATCATAATATTAAATACGGCTCATTTTGTAAATCCCCCCTACAACCTCACATTCCACGTTACCGATGGCAATACCGGGAAAATAGTTACTTTTTTAGCCTGCACCTGAAGGTTCCCATTACTTACACTGCCAGTCTGACTAAAATAAATAAAATACGGATTCAGATGGTCATAGGCATTGTATAAAGCAAATACCCAGCTATCCTTGTACTTTCTTGGTTTCTTATGTTCGGGAGTATACGTTCCTGCCAAATCTAACCGGTGATAAGCCGGTAAACGATACGCATTGATATTGCTGTAATCTTGTGATAATACCCCGCCAATAAAATAAAACTTGTCAGGTAAGGTAGTAGGGTTGCCGCTGGCATAAATAAATACAGCAGAGAGTTTCCATTTTTTACTGAGTTCATAGGTACTGGTCACCGATAAATCATGCCTGCGGTCGTAATTGCCGGCAAATTTAGTTCCGCTGTTCAAATCATTAAACTGACGCCAGCTCCAGCTTAGGGTATATCCTATCCATCCGGTTAGTCTGCCTTTTACTTTATTGATAAAAAACTCAGATCCATAACTCCAGCCCTTCCCAAATACAAAGGAATTTTCCACATCCTGCAGGTTATTAGGTGTATAACCGCTTTCATAAGCAATCTGATTTTCCATGGTTTTATAATATACTTCCACAGATGTCTCAAACATGCCATTGGCAAAATTCCGGAAATAACCTCCGGCATACTGCCAGCAAATCTCTGGTTTTACTTTTATAGTACTGGGTACCCATAAATCAGTGGGAAGCGTGGTATTGGAATTGCTCACCAGGTGTATATACTGCAGGTTACGGGTAATGCCAAACTTTAAGGAGGCATTATCATTTAAAGTATAGCGGAGGGTGAAACGGGGCTCCAGTCCACCGTAAGTCTTCACTTTCTGCCCGGCCCCATATACGGTACTGTCAATCCTGCTTCCATTTGCATCGGTAACATAATGTACATACCTGCCAACCTGTTCAAATCCACTGGCCCTGATCCCATAATTAATTTTTATGCTTTTCCCAATTTCCCAATCGTCCTGCACATAAAGGGCCCCTTCACGGGCATATTTAACAAAGGGGTTAGGCGGATTGAATTGTACACTATCCTGTTTACCGGAAATTTCACTGGGATAAAAGGTATGGTAAGTGTACTGCATCCCAAACTTTATCCGATGTTCCGGGACTGGATAATAATCCATATCAAATTTGGCATTCAGGTCTTTAATACCCGATGAAAGCAAGAAATCCAGGTTACTCTGCCCGGCATCCAGTTTAAAATCATAAGCATTATACACCAAAGTAGTATTCGCAAATAGCTTTTTACTGAATATATGGTTCCATCTTAAGGTAGAAGTGGCATTTCCCCAGGAAATCAGGGTATTAAATGCACGCTGGGCATCATTAAAATTAAATTTATCCCTGCCAAAATATCCGCTCAGATAAAGTCGGTCTTTATCAGAAAACTGGTAATTGATCTTGGCATTCAAATCATAAAAATAATACCCGGTACCTGCATATCCGCTGCTTTTGGGAATGAAGGGTTTGGACAATACATCTATATAAGTCCGTCGGCCGGAAACCATATAAGATAGTTTCTTTTTGATAATCGGTCCCTGTATGGAAAACCGGGAAGCTATTAATCCAATACCTGCATCAATCTGTGTTTTGTTTTCATTACCTTCTTTCATGGTTACATCTACCACACTGGATAACCTTCCTCCATACTGTGCCGGCATTCCACCTTTTATCAGGGATACATTCTTCACTGCATCTGCATTAAAGATGGAAAAAAAGCCAAACAAATGGCCGGTATTGTATACTACCGCATCATCCAGCATAATCAGGTTCTGGTCCGGGCCGCCTCCCCGTACATAAAAACCGGCATTGCCTTCCCCGGCACTCATCACACCCGGTAATAATTGCAGTGTTTTTAAAATATCCACTTCTCCCAGAAAGGAAGGAAGGGCCTTGGCAGTGCTCACAGGCAAATCAAATTTGCCCATCTGGGCAGTTTTTACATTATTATCCCTTTTACGCGTATATACAGTTACATCATTCATTAATGATGATAAAGGAACAAGTAATATAGTTTGCTGCTGCGGCTGTTGAAGGTCAATGCTGATTTCTTTGGGCTGGTAGCCCACAAAGGAAAATAGTACTTTGTAAGCCCCTTTTTTGAGGGTGATGGAATAAAACCCATATTGGTTACTGGTAACGCCTTTTAACTCCGCTTTTACCAGTAAATTGGCCCCAATCAGGGTTTCACCGGATAAGGAATCCTTAATATATCCATTCAGTGTAACCTTTTCCTGTGCCTGCACAAAACTCAAAATAACCATCAACAATAAAAACAATCCGGTTTGCCTCATATATTCCTGTTAAGCTAAAAATGTAGATTTTACCTTAGTATATTTTTTACTTTGTAAAGTTAATGGTATCAATAATGTTTCCGCAGCTTATCATTTTCTTAGGAATATAAGGATTGCGTATAGCTGCTGTATTGCTCAGCCAGTTGGCGCCTTCACCATTAAAAGCCATAGGACAATGCACCTGATATACCACCTGCCCATGGTATTGTACCAGCTTCATCAGGTCATGCAGCTGTTCACTAAGGGTATAAAAAGATTTCCGTTTATTGTCCATTGTGGTTTCTCCCAGTAATCCCTCTCCTTCCGCTGCCATGCTTTCTGTATTCATTTTAGCGGTTTCAATTATAGAAGAATCGGCTTTCAACCCTTCAAAGTTGAGGCTATCGGCATCTTTAATCAATGCCCGGGTATAAAAATTAATCATACTGTCCTTTTCGTTCACAAACTGCTCTTTCAGGCTGAAATAATCCTTCGCCAGCTTTTCAAAACTGGAATCAAAGCCAATATTGGTAATTGCTTTTGTAAATCCGGTTACCTTTTTTTGCAGATCTGCCTGGTTTTCCTTGTGGGTACAGGCTATAAAACCGGTAAACAGCAGTACAATCCCTATTTTTTTCATACCACAAAAGTGAACAAAAAAACTAACATCGGATATGCCGCTCATACAATTACCTTTGCACGCTAAAAAGAAAAAGGATTATGCTAATTGGTTTACAGGGAGTAACATTTGAATTTGGTGCAAGGGCAATTATAGAAGATGCAACCTGGCATATTTTGCCGGGTGACAGGATTGGCCTGATTGGGTATAACGGTACCGGTAAATCTACCATTTTAAAACTGCTGGTGGGTGAATACCAACCTTCTAAAGGTACCGTGGAAAAAAGCAGGGATACTTCTATCGGATACCTGCATCAGGATTTGTTGAGTTTTGATACTAATGATTCTATCCTGGAAGTGGCCATGGGTGCTTTTGAAAAAGTAAAGCAACTGGAAAAGGAAATTGAAGAACTGGGCCATGAACTGGAACGTACTTCTGATGAAAAACTGCTGCACCTCTATTCCGATAAATTGCATGAACTGGAAATACTGGGGGGATATACCATCCACCATAGAACGGAAGAAGTATTACAGGGACTAGGTTTTGCCAATGCCGATCTTACACGCCCCTATAAAGAATTCAGCGGGGGCTGGCGTATGAGGGTATTGCTGGCTAAAATGATCTTACAGCAACCTGATGTATTATTGCTCGATGAACCGACGAATCACCTGGATTTACCTTCTATCGAATGGCTGGAAAAATACCTGCGCCACTACCAGGGCAGTGTGGTAATTGTAAGCCATGATAAATTCTTCCTGAACCGGATGGTGAATAAGATTGTGGAAGTGTACCAGCAGGAACTGCATATTTATACCGGGGATTATGAGTTTTATGAAAGGGAGAAGAATGTGCGGGTGGAATTACAACAGAAAGCTTTTGAAAACCAGCAGGATTATATCCGCCAGCAGGAAAGGTTTATCGAACGTTTCCGTGCCAAAGCTTCCAAAGCTGCTGCTGCCCAAAGTGCCATGAAAAGGCTGGATAAGCTGGACCGAATTGAACAATCTAATATAGAAAGGCCAAATATTAAAATCAATTTCCAGGTAGATAAACAACCGGGCAAAATCATTTGCGAACTGAAAGATGTTTCCAAAAGCTTTGGTGCTATCGAAATTGTACAGCATACCCACGCAGAAATTAACAGGGGAGATAAAATTGCCCTGATTGGTGCCAATGGTAAGGGTAAATCTACTGTTTTGCGTATGATTGCCGGTACAGAACCTTTTACTGGCGTCAGAGACTGGGGCCATAATGTGCAGGAAAGTTTCTATGCCCAGCATCAGCTGGAAGCGCTGGACCTGAACAATACCATTCTGGATGAAATGATGATGTGTGGCAGTAATAAAACAGAACTGGAATTGCGTACTTTGCTGGGTTGCTTTCTTTTCAGCGGGGATGATACCGATAAAAAAATTAAAGTACTGAGCGGAGGCGAAAAAGCCCGTGTGGCATTAGCCAAGGTAATTGTGGGTAAAAGCAACTTTCTGATGTTGGATGAACCGACCAATCACCTGGATATGCACTCGGTAGAATTACTGGCAGAAGCTTTAACTAAATATCAGGGAAGCCTGATACTGGTTAGCCATGACCGTTTCTTTATCTCTCAGACTGCCAATAAAATCTGGGAAATTGAAGATAAAGTGATCAAGGAATTTAAAGGTACGTATACAGAATGGGTAGCCTGGAAAGAAAGAATGGCCAAACAGGAATCTGCCCGTAGAAAAGAGCAGGCAGAACCAAAACCCGTTGAAGTGAAAGTAGAAGTAAAACCTGCTGCACCTCCACCCCCACAACAAAACCAGAACCTGGACAGGGAACAGAAAAAGGAATTACAAAAATACCAGCGCCAGTTTCAAAAACTGGAACAGGATATTTCTGCCTTACAGCAACAAAAAACCACACTGGAACTGGCATTGGCCAATCCGGACAGTTATAAGGATATGAACCAGTTTACACAACTGGAAAAGGATTATGCAGCCAATCAGCAGCAAATAAAAGCTGCAGAAGCACAGTACGAAACGCTGTTTGAAAAAATAATGGAACTGGAGAATATGTAATGGTTAGGGCTGAATTAATACACAAAAGATAGCCAGATTTCATAGTCTTTCCGGTTATAACTATTGGTTATAACCGGTTTGTCTTTCTCCATGATGGAATGGATCAGGGTTTTGCGCCTGCCCAGGTCTATATCATCAAAACGTACAAACGCTATTCTTTTAAGAAAAGGCCGTTTATAGGGTACCATGAAATACACATATTCAGATCCAAGGCTGGCACGCAGGTTACCGAATGTTACATCATACTGCGCACGGGCATCCATAAACCCTTCAAAGCCCACTTTGCCATAATTGATAAATTCCGAATCATTGAGCACTTCCCTGCCCTTGCAGGTATAGGCCGGTATTTCAACCGGGCAGCCCTTGGATTTAATATTATAAGCCAGAAAGGTATTCTTTACATAATTCACAAAATTAAATCCGCCAATCGGTTCATTTTTTGCAATCCAGTAATAATAATACGGCTTTCCGCTGTACAACTGAATAGCCAGCCGGTACATATTATTCGTGAGTACCCTGGTGATTTGTACAGAAATATTCGGATGGAAAAAACCACTGTGCTGCGCGGCACAGATCTTATTTTCTTTCAGAAAACTGCCATCAGGGCCATAATCATGTTTATTCACCACCACCCTCCGGGATAAGGCTTTTGAAATCTTATCAGTCCATTCATTCATACCCTCTGTAGCCTCCTCCAGTGTTTCATAATACCCCATTAAAAACTCACAGTAAAAGGTACTGTCCTGCACATAACGTGCAGCCATAGATCCTGGAAGCGTTATTTTCATCTGGCAGATATGGGAACCTAAATGTATCGTATCTAATGATGGAAACATCTTCCCTTTATAATGCACAAATTTATTCGGCGCATCATTCATCAGGCTCAGAAAGTTAACGGTAAATGCATCTTTTTTCTTACCGATATCAAAATAGTAAAGCTGGGCATGGAGACTGCACCAACTAAACAGTAGGAAAACAAGTATACCAGCAGTCCGTTTCATGAATAAATTAGAAGGTTAATCAGTAATGCTGAACTAATATAGGGAAAAACTATCAATAGGTAAGCATTTGTTAAGCAGAGGGCATTCTTTATACAACCTTCCTTGTGTATTGATATAATGCTGTTATTTATCATTTTTTTAAGAAATATAATCATGTATATTAGTTGTTTATAATGACCTCATAAATACAACATAATATTTTATTATACCTAACCCTTAACCCCCTAATCCTCCTTTATGGATACCAAAGCACTAAAGGAATCAATTTTATCAATTGAAGAAGGCAAAAAAGTGATTATAGCTATCGGAGCATCAGCCGGCGGATTGGAAGCCTTACAGGATTTTTTATCCCATTTACCTGCAAAGCTCGATAATGCATCCATTTTAATTGCTCAACATCTTAGCCCAACGCATAAAAGTATGTTGGTACAATTATTAAGCCGGGAAACTAAATTAACAGTAATTGAAGCGGTTGAAGGCGTAAACATTTCACCAAATACAGTGTATATAACCCCACCTGATAAAGATATACTTGTTTCGAAAAATAATATTTTATTGCGAAGGCCGATTAATGCAACTGGCCCCAAACCATCAGTAGATGTTTTTTTTACCTCATTAGCAGATCTTGAAAATGCATCTGTATTTGCAATTATATTATCAGGTACCGGTACTGATGGGGCTGTTGGTGTTAAAGCTGTAAAACAGTCAGGGGGTATGGTTATAGTGCAGGACCCCAATACTGCAAAGTATAATGGCATGCCCGTTTCTGCTATAGAAACTGGTTGTGTGGATATTATACTAAAACCTCACGATATGGGGCAGGAGATATATGAATTGCTCTTAAATCCTGATAAAAGAAATGAAATTTCTGTTGCGGATACCATTGAAGAAGAAGGTGGATCTATCGATAAAATATTTAAATTATTATCCAAAAGGTCAGGTACTGATTTTTCCAATTATAAACCTTCCACTATTTATCGCCGGATTGACAAGCGTTTAGAAGCATTGCAAATTAATTCATTGGAAAATTACCTGAGTTATATCCATAAAAACCCTAAAGAACTGGATATTTTATTTAATATTATTTTGATTGGAGTCACCAGTTTTTTTAGAGACGATGAAGCTTTTGAGGCTTTAACATTACAATTAAAAAAGCTCCTTTCAGAAAAAAAAAGCGAAAGCTCTATAAGATTTTGGATAGTTGGTTGTGCTACGGGTGAAGAAGCGTATAGTTTAGCCATATTATTGAGTGAATTGTTTAATGGAAATATCAATTTACACAGGGTACAGATTTTTGCTACAGATATAAATGATGCAGCCCTGAACTTTGCAAGAAAGGGAATTTATGATAAAACGGTTATAGAATCTCTTCCTGCATCAATTCTGGAAAAATATTTCATTAAACATCCAGATTGTAAATATGAAGTAATCAAAACTATCAGGAACCTCGTTTTATTTTCAAAACATGACATTACTACAAACCCTCCATTTTTAAAAATTGATTTAATCAGTTGCCGTAATTTGCTGATTTATTTTGGCTCTTTATTGCAAAAACATATTATTCCTGTTTTTCATTATGCATTGAATGAAAACGGCTACCTTTTTCTGGGAAAGTCAGAAACCATTGGAATTTACAACGATTTATTTACCACCATTGATTCAAAGAATAAAATTTATATCAGAAAAATTGGTGCCAGTTTACATGCCATAAAATTTTCAAATTTCCGCAGCCCCAGATATTTGAAAGAACATATTCCTGAATCACTGGAAAATAAGGAAAGTTTAAGGGATCAGATTAAGGAAACTTTATTTGAAACTTTGGACCTGCCATTTGTGGTAGTAAATGATACTTCTGATATTATTGAAGTAAAGGGAGATATCAGGTTGTTTATATCATTAAAAGAAGGGGCACTTAATGTTAATTTGTTTAAGATGCTCAATCCAGAGCTGCAAATAGATGTCAGGAATGCTTTCAATAATTCAGTAAAATTAAATAAAACAGAAAAAACCAGGCTCCGAAAAATCAGTTATTTTGGTACAGAATATTTTGTAATTGTTTATTCTAAACCTGTTATTCAGAAAAATAGCCTCTCTAAAAATTATATTATTTTATTTGAACTGATCGATCTGCCAGAGCTCATTAATATTCCCATCATTGATGAATCTGCAGCTGCTAATATACGGATCAGGGAACTGGATTTAGAACTTACTGCCACCAAAGAATACCTGCAAACTTATATCGAAGAACTGGAAACGAGTAACGAAGAACTGCAATCTTTAAATGAAGAATTGCAAAGTACAAATGAAGAATTACAAAGCACCAATGAAGAATTGGAAACAGGTAGTGAAGAATTACAAAGTTCTAATGAAGAATTACAAATTGCCTATACAGAATTAAAAACAGCTAATGAACAGTTAGAACAAAAAGACAAAATATTAAAAGAAGAGCGGGCTCATCAGTCTGCCCTTCTTAATAATACACTCTGGGGTTGTTTATTGGTGGATACAAATTATTGCTTACTATTAAACAATAAAAAAGCAGAAGAACAATTTAAACAGCTTCACAATATAAAGATAAAACCAGGAGATTCATTGAATGCACTTATTGGAACAAATGAATTAGAATGGTTTATTTCAGGATTCAATGCTGCTTTAAATGGAGACTCTGTGGTTTTTGAAAATAAGCTTGTTGGAAAATCAGGAAACGAATATTGGTTCAAATTTGATTTCAATCCCGTAATTTCTGATACAGAAGGTTTAAAAAGTATTGCAATAGGAATGCTGGATACTACAGAGCTGAAATTGGCCAATAAGAAAATGGAAACTTCAGAAAAGATCATGTCTTCCGTTTTTAATGTTAGTAATACCGGAATATGTATAACGGATAGTAAGGGGTATTTTATCAGGGTGAATAAAAGTTATTGTGAAATTTATGGCTATACCAGGGAAGAAATGATTGGAAAACATTTTTCAATGGTTGTTTCATTAGAATTGAGACGGGAAGCTTCACTGTTACATGATCAGTTCATTGAAAATGGGACTGAAATTCCCGATTACTGGAAAGTAATCAGAAAGGATGGCTCTGAAATTGATATTTTTGTTTGTGCTGATCTGCTCATTTATGAAAATGGAGAAAAATTAAAAGTTACTTCAATAAGAGATGTTACTGAAGAACTTAAAAATGAAAGGCAACGGCAACAATTAGAAAAAGAATTAACAAGGGCAGTTATAAAAGGAGAAGAAAAAGAACGCAAATCAATTGGACTGGAGTTGCATGATAATATTAGCCAGTTGTTATCTGCTTCAAAAATGTTTTTAGGTTCCTATTTAAAAAATAGGAAAGAACAAAATTTAACTGAAGCATTAGATCTTATTACCGAATCGGTTAAAGAAATTAGAAATTTGTCCCATAAAGTAGCTTTACCTAAAATAGCGGACGATGGTTTAGTAAATTCTATAAATATTCTGATTCACCAGATTAATGAAACCTCAACAATCTATTTTACATTGAATCATAATTTAAATGAAGCAGACTTAAACATAGACCTTAAAATTAATTTATATAGAGTAATTCAGGAACAGATAAACAATGTAATAAAACATTCAAAAGCTTCCAAATGCATCATTGACCTTTATCAGGAAAATAGTGAAATATATTTAAATATTTCTGACAATGGAATTGGATTTGATATTACCAAACTTACTTCTGGCATAGGATTAAAAAATATAGAAACACGGGTAAATTTATTTGATGGAAATATGGAAATAATTGCTTCAGAAGGAAATGGATGTATATTAAAAATTGTATTTAACATGAATACTTTTGCACTGAATTAATTGATTATTTTTAGTTTATTTATATTGCTACTAACTGTAGTAAATTTTTTAATATTTATGTTATTTTACGTTTTTGGATTAATTAGTGCATTATGTTTTGGAATTAGTAATGTTTATTGGAAATCTGCTGGCAAATCAAATAGTTTTCCAACCCTGGTATTTTTCAGAGGAATACTTGCAAGTATCATTTTTGGTATAATATGGCTTGAAGGTTCCAGATATGGATATATTTCAAATAATTTAATAAATTCATCTGGAACTTTTTCCCAGTACATAAGGGCAATTACGCTTTGTATAGTCTGTTCTTTTGGCTTAGTTTTTTATTTATTGTCCTTACAATATTCACCGGTTAGTATTTCAGTTCCCATTTCATCAATTAACTGGTTCAGCATTTTAACAGCAGTTTTTATTTTAGGTGAAAACTTTAAACACATTTATTACCTATCATTTTCCATGAGTATTCTTGGAATATTATTTATTAAATACAAAAAAAATAATTCAGAAATGAATAATTGGAATCGGGGTTTAACTTATTCAATCCTCGCTTCCTTAATATGGGGTGTTACGTATAGTTTATTTAAAATTACTGCTAAATGGATAGGTGCTATTCCTTTAGCCTTCCTGCTGGAATCATCTGTAACCATTATAGCTTTTTTCTGGATACAATTTAACGCAATAGAAAATCATAAAAAATGGGATAGGTTTTCTTTTATGAATATAAAACATTATTCTATTTTATCTGGTTTATTAATAGGTGGCACACTGTTTTTTAATCTCTCCATTCAAAGAATACCGATATTGGTCATTAATATATTGGGAAACTTTACTTTAATTACTTCGATTCTGGTTGGTATCTTATTTTTTAAGGAGAAGTTATCAGCAAAGCAAATTATTGGTGTTTTGTTATTGCTATTGTCAATCATTATGTTACAATACCCTGCTTAAGTTTGAGGTATTAAAATTCATGAAGTATATCTGCCACTTCATTATAATCCTGATGAATTTGTTTGTAAATAAATGCTTCAAATAAATTTGTATCAATTTTATTGAAAAAAAGGATTGCTTTTTTATTTTCTCCCATCAGATGAAATGCATATGCCACATATATCAGAAACTGATTTTCAATCTTTAATCCCCAATGCGAAGTTGATTTCTTATATATTTTTTTAAAGTAGCTTTCGAAAGATTTAATGGTCGGAACCAACCAATCTGTCCTCCTGCTTTTATAAATATATCTGCTTAAGTAAAAACAAAAACTTAACGCAACATCATATTCTTTATGGTAAATGTATTCCTGAATTATTGCAAAATAAGGTGAAGTATTACTGAAGAAATGGCCTCTTTCTTCTGAGATACAAATGCCAATAATTCTACCCAATGCAATTGGGTGGATATTTGTGGAATAATTATTCTGCTGAATTTTTTTATACCAATTAATACGATGAATTGTATTACCTAGTTGGAGAGATTGATTATATTTCAGACAATAATAAAACAACCGGTCATCAATGTTTTTATTTTTTACTTTATGATAATCATCCAATAATTTGCCATAATAACCAACAAGATAATCTTCATCAACAAACCATTCAATAAAATATTTCTGTGCTTTCCAGTTATCTGCTAAACTCGGAATTAACTCATCCTCAATATCCGGATTCAAACGTAACATTAATCCCATAGTTTGTCCAACATAATAAAAATCCAGTCTATTATTATATTTTTCATCAAACACAAAAGGTAAGTTATAAACAGACTTAAGAAATTCAACATTTTTTTGTTGGGCGGCAATAGAAATCATCTCTATGACAAAAGGATATATTTGTTTTTCTCTGCCAAATAGTTTGCAGAGTTTTATAACTTCTTTTAAACTGATAGATTGAGTGGTAAGCGACCAGGCAATTTGATGGTATAAAAGATGAATGTTATTGGCATAATCATCATTCACTTTAGGAAGTAAATCCAAAGCATTATAAAAATTGGCCGCATTTTCTTCTTTTGCAATTAAATTACTCCAATCTGCATACCCAATGTAAGTTGCCAAAACGTCTAAAGTATATAATCTTGGCTTTTCCGAACTTTTAGTAAACCCAAAAATACGTTTTAGGGTTGTTGTACTAATCCTTTCATTACATACTTTTTCAATATTTTTTGATAACGCTTCACAATCTTTTGAATACGCAATTTTCCTTCCAAACCTGCTTTCTATTTTTAAACGAATGTTATCAGGTATCAAAATGCAAATAGTTTAAAAAACCTTAAAATTAAGGCAGGAAAAGTTACAAAATTAAAATGAACGAAATGAACTGAATGAACGACTTGGATACTCTTATTCAGTGATTTATTAACTAAAATTGCAATTAGATTCATTTAATGCTTATTTAAAAATTAAACTTATGGCATTTTTCATAAAATTAAAAAACACCTACAATGTATTAACAACTCAAGGTGAGTCTTCAAAATATGTAAACGTAGAACATATAGTAAACATCACAGAATGGTCATCCATTACAAATAGTAGAATTAAATCAATTAAATCTAGAATTAAGCTTTCGGATGGAGAACTTTTAGATGTTAAAGAATCGATTGATGAAATTATAAGCTTGATAAATAATTCACGAAATTAATAACTATTTAAAGCATTCTGGTGCTTCGGATTGGAATCTCATTTTCGGAATATACTAACGAAATGACTGATTTGATCTGACATATAAACTTATTTTACTTACATTTTAAATTAATACTATGAGATTTAAATTCACAATTTTCACATCAGCTATCATATCACTTTTACTGATTACTTGTACCCCAGTAAATAAAGATTTAAGTATTGATTTACAGTCTAATGTTGTTAAAGGAGAGTTATCAGATTATTTTACAGTTGTCTCTGGGAATTATAAGCTAGAAAAAATAGAAAAAGATTGGCAAAATAATGATCAATATTCCTTAAAGATACAAATAAAAAGAACAGAAAATATATTCAATTTTGATGCTAAGGATTTAGCCTCAAGAGGGTATTTTGGATTAAATTGCGACTTATTAGATGCTCAAAATGTTCCATTAATTTCAAAGTTAAAGCTACGAAATTACGAAAATAAAGCATTTACTACTCTTAAACCTGGAGAAACAGAATGGGCGATTTTCTCTTTTGCAGTTGGAGATAAATTAGATATTAATAAAATAAAAAAAATTGAAATTGGTTCATTTGTTGATTTAAACCAATCTACCAAAGATATTTCCAGTGACGAAATAACAACATCTGATGAAACGGATTGTGATAAATTTATAAAAGAATACAATGATTTTGCAGATTCCTATATACGGATAATAAATAAATATAAAGCAAATAATACTGACCCGGATATTCTTAATGAATATACAAATGCAGCTCAAAAAGCAACTGAATTGGAAACTCAAGCTATAAATTGCAATAGTTTAAAATATGCTAATGAATTAATGAAAATTTCAAAAAAAATAGCAAAAGCAGCACAATAAACAGGAATACATATATAACAACATTGTTAGACAAATACTGTAATTTCTGAAGTTTATTTGAGTTAAAATACTGATTTGACATCCTGTAATTTTATTAATGCTATAATATAAGACAGCGTTTAAACTATTCAATACCAAGTTGTTAATAAATTAAATGATTGACTATGAGAAAGTTATTTTTAACATTTATTATTTCTTTAATGTCATTGACCATATTTTGTCAAAAAGTAATTAAAACATATTATGATGATTATTTACGATTACACATTTTGGAAATAAAACAAGTTAATTTAAATGGAGTCGAAAATGGTATTTATAAACAATTTTATTATTCAGGTATTATAGAAGAATCAGGAAACTTTTCAAATGGTAAAAGAGTAGGTATTTGGAAAAACTATAATGAAAATGGAGGTGCTTATCAGCAATATAAATATGATGAAAAAGGGAACTTATTAAGAATGGATGAGCTTCCTATTTCAAACCACTCAGGTTTTGAAATTTATGATCCTAAACGTTATGGTGAAATATCTTTTGGAGGGCAACCTGAACCTTGGGTTTTAGTTAGAAAAACATTTTGGGCAAACGGACAATTACAAGAAGATTTTGTTGATGGTAAATATCAAAAATTATATAACGAACAAGGTCAACATGTAAATAAATATTATCAAATAATAGATGATGATAAAAAAGAAATAAATAATACTCAAATAATTTCAGAATTTTCAAATAACACTAAAAAAGATAATAATGATAGTCAATCTATAGTTACAGTATTTGCCGGTAATGGTAAAAAAGATTATAGTGATGGATATCGGGAAAGTGCGTCATTCCATAGCCCATCTGCTGTAACAACAGATGGGAAAGGGAATATTTATGTAGCAGACACAAAAAATTATAAAATTCGAAAAATAGATAAAAATGGGAAAGTGACAACTATTAAAATTAATTCAGCTGATAATCCTCCCTTTGGAGAAATTATGGGAATTTCTCTAGACAGTATAGGAAACATATTTATTTCTGATTGGAAAAATCATGTATTAAGAAAAATTCAAAAAAATGGAAATATTTCTACATATGCAGGAAATGGAAATAATGGTATAAAAGATGGAACAAAGCTGGAATGCGAATTTAATGACCCAGTTGGAATTGTTTTTGATAACAAAGGAAATATGTTCATATGTGATGCAAGCAATTATTTAATAAGAAAAATTAATACAAATGGGGTAGTATCAACTTTTGCTGGAAGTAATCAGGGTTTCTTAGATGGCAAAGGTAAGTTAACTCAATTTTGGTTGCCCATTCAATTAGCTGTTGACAGTAAGAATAACTTATATGTTTGCGATGGACAAATTTTAAGAAAAATTCTACCAGATGGCACTGTTAACCTTTTTTGCGGAGAAATAACTGATGGAAAATCTTCAATATTTCAGGGATTATCTGGAATTACTGTTGATGATAGTGATAATGTATATGTTACAGATAGAATATTAAAACAAATAATAAAAGTCACAAAAAATGGTAAAGTAATACCGTTTGTAGGTTATGTGGAAAGGTCTAACGATTATGGCAATAATTCATCTAGTAGAAATGTAATTGAAGCTAGTTTAATTGATCCATTTGCTATTACCTATGATAAGTTTTCAAAAAGCTTATTTGTGTGCGATGGTCAAATTATTAAAAAAATTAAAATACAATTATGAAAACCTATCCATTTATTAGTATGTTTTTTATTTTCTTATTATTCAATGAAATTAATTTAAATGCTCAAACAAAAGATGATTCCTTGAGTAAACAAATACGAGCCCAATATAAAAACTATGGATTACCTCCAAATTTATCAAAACCTGGCGAGCAGGAAATAAGAACAGCTGATGGTGAAATTCACTTTGGTTCTGATGTTACTGCACACAATAAAAAACCTGATACTAAATATATCAATCCTTCAAAAGCTTCTAGGGTGGATCCACGATTAAGCAAAATTGATAAAGAAAGAGCAACACTTTCAAAGATGAAAGCTTCTACTAAATTTGAATCGGTAAAAACAAATTCAAAAACTTCAAAAAAAATAAATCAGCACTACTCAGTCCAATCAGGGAAATCTAAATCTGAACAACTAAATGAAAAAATAAAAGAAAACCTAAATAAACAAAAGAAAAATTAATTCTAAATTTTGAAAAGATAAACTTGAAAACTATTTTTATATTAATTAAACCAATTTAGTAACCTATCATTTCAGCCAGGACAAGTAATAAGTTTATTATATTAATATATATTAAATACAATAAACTTACATAAAATTTTTTATTATATTATTTTAATTATATAATAAATTATAATTTTCAAGTAATATCATACTCTATTATTGAAACATTTTCAACCTAAAAAATAAAAAATGGAACAAAACAAAATCGAAATGTTCATCTCATCAATGGGAAGTAAATTTCCTAGCGAAAAATTAATGCTAATGAGAAACCAACTTGAAAAAGTTGAAGACCAAAAATTAATGATTATTCAGTCAATTAATTACAAAGACACGACAACAATCTTACTCTTTTCGATATTCTTGGGAGGTTTAGGTGTTGATAGGTTTATGCTTGAACAAACTGGACTTGGAGTTCTAAAGTTATTAACCTGCGGCGGTATGGGAATTTGGACAATCATTGACTGGTTTACAGTTACAGGTAGGACAAAAGAATTGAATTATCAAAAATTCACTCAAGTTGCTTTTTAGACTTTATCAAAACTATTTTGCTAAATATCTGCTGACTATATTTTCAATAGTTGGTGGATATTTGGCTTTAATTTTACTTGACAAATTTTACAGTCATAAGCATCACTCAATTTGCTTATTTAAATTGGCTACAAATATTCCTTGTCCAGGTTGTGGCATGGGACGAGCAACTCTAGCATTATTAAATGGAGATATTTCTCTTTCATTTTCATACAATATTCTTTGTATTCCATTAACTTGTGCAATAATTATATCACTATTTTGGTTGATAATTGACATCTTTCGGAAAAAAAATACATTTTTTATATTTATTAATAATGACATTAATAATAAATATAAACTATTACTTTTTTTCTTATTAATGATTGACTGGACAATTAATATAATACGACTAAGGTAGTTATAGGAAGCATGTAATCTGACAATTAAGCTCTTACTGGAACAGGGTATAATTGCACGCTCCCATAAATGGAACTTATGAAACAAAAAAGAAATAATAGTAGGACTTTCATAAAAAAACTGTTTATCATGTTAAAAATAGGCTGCTAAAGCTAATTTGATTCCGTTGGTAAAATGTTAAGTATATATTTAAAATAACTATTTTATAAATTATTGGAATACTTATACTTAATTATATTTTATTACTTTCTAAAACTTCTTGAATTTGTAGTTGCAATTCAGGAATTTTATTTTTAAAAACATCCCAAACAATTGAATAATTTACACCCATATAATCGTGAATAAGTCTATCACGCATTCCAGCCATATATTTCCATTGTATCAAATTCCATTTAACCTTAAAGTCAGCAGGAATCTTTTTTGTAGCCTCTCCTATTATTTCTAAACTTCTTACAACTGCTCGTTTTAAAGTTTCATTTTCAAGAAATTCTTCCTTGGATAAATTATTCCCCACAGAAAGCAAATAAGTACATTCATCAAGAATATGTTTCAAAAACTCTATTGGGTCTTTAAACATAAAATACTTCTTTTAATATTTTAGGCCCAATATATTTATCAAGTCCGTTTTTGGTAACAATCTCAACACGTATATTTTGAAAAATATTTTCAAACAGATCATAAGCAGCCATATAGTTATCAAAATTTTCATTTCCCGGGATAAAGTCAATTAAAAGGTCAATATCACTTTTTTCAGATTGTTCGTCCCGCAAATAAGAACCAAACAATCCTATATTTTCAATTCCCAATTTAGAAAATTCTGGCTTATAACGTTTTAAGATTGATATTATATTTTCCTTGTTTGTCATTTACAGTATAATAATCAAAGGTAATACACTTTTAAAGATTCGATAATTATTTAAGCTGCAATTTTTTCCTGTGTAAGCCAAAGTGTTTCATCTTTTATAAATATTTCCACTTTCATATTCCCATTGGCTGTTTTGTACAAAAGCATTTCGCTAAAGCCTTAACTTGGCATACTTTTTTGTTTTGCCATTTATTTTTGATTAATATTTATCATTGTCTGAATTAGAATTTCTTAAATTTGAAGATATTATGATTCTGTTTCTTATAATATTAAAGTAATTTACTTGTATTATTATTATTATTATTATCAAATACAAGTTTGATGCATTTTTTTCGAAAATCCGGAATATCAGTTCAATATTTTACAGTTTACATCCCGCCCTACACTAGTAATTCCCGTATTCTTACCAAAGTACCCATAAACCCATATTAAACCCAAGACAAACCCATGTTAACCCAAGAAAAACATGGTAAAATACCTGTTATTTTATATAAGTATTGATTTTTATGATTATCTTGTGTATGGTTAATATTAACCAATTATTTAAAAAACATATAATGAATTATGGCTAGAATGAAAGGAGATTCCTGGAGTGGTGGAATTGGCCCGGTTATTTTCTACGAAGTTAACGGGCAAAAACGAATCCGGAGCAAACCGGACAAAAAAAGAAAACGGCGTAAAGAAGAACCGGCTAATGCCCCTGTTCCTGCATTTACTGCTGTTTCAAGAGGTGGGAGTCCGATGATCAATCTGATGAAAGAACAACGGTTATTCCCTTTTGCAACTGATACCTACAGTAAAACAAGGGGATGGATGATTAAGCATTATGCTAAATATGCTTTAGAAGCTGAATGGCCTGTCTGTTCGGAACAGACACCCATGTATCAGTTAAACAAAGCCTGCGATCTGCGGAATATATTGCTGGTGACACCAGTGGTAAAAACAGGACCCGATCAGACCGTCATTGTGCAGTTTCCTGCATTTAACCCGGCGAAAAAATTAATTACACCTTCTACATGTAAATCAGCTGTCATTGCCGTAACGGTGCTATACTCTGAATTTAAAAATAAGAATGATGAAGTGTGTTTCAAACGCGAGGAATTTGAATTTTCTACAGGCAAACAGGAATTGCCTGCTAAAGAAATGCAGTTTTCTGATATTGGCAATGAAGGGGATACCATACTGGTAATGATGACCATCCGTTTTAACATGTCTACTAATCAGGACAGCCCTTTCCTGAAAGATCCTGCATGGCTTCCTGCTGCAATCCTGGCAATGGGCCGTTTTTAAGCAATTCCAGGATTATAAAATAATATTCCGTTTGAAGTTTTGCACATAACCCTTTAAATATTGAATAATGAAAAGAAGCTGATAAAGCCCTCGCTGTTGCCTGGGCTTTTCTTATTTAACTCTCCTTCCATTAGCCTTTCATTTTTCAAGGATATTCCTTAAAATTGTATCCGATGCCGGTTAAAGCAAAATTTTTTAAAGATGCCCCAGCCTTCAGAAAGTGGCTGGAAAAACATGCAGCTACCGAAAAAGAGCTGCTGGTTGGCTTTTATAAAGTGGGATCTGGTAAACCCAGCATTAACTGGCCGGAATCCGTTGACCAGGCGCTTTGTTTTGGCTGGATAGATGGTATCCGGAAATCAATTGACTCAGACAGCTATAGTATCCGTTTTACACCCCGTAAACCCAACAGCATCTGGAGTGCCATCAATATTCAGAAAGTAGCTGATTTAACTGAAAAACAGTGGATGACAACTGCAGGGTTAAACGCTTTTCAGTTACGTAAACCTGAAAAGTCCGGAATTTACAGTTTTGAATCTGCCCATAAAGAACTGACTCCGGAATTTACAGAAATATTCAGGTCCAACCCTCCTGCCTGGACTTTCTTTATGGCTCAGGCTCCTTATTACCGTAAAATGATCCGCCACTGGGTTTTGTCTGCCAAACAGGAAAAAACCAGACTGTCCAGACTTGAAAAGCTTATTCAAGCCAGTGCTAAACAGCAAAGGATACAGTTTTAATCTATAATAAATTCAGGTTTTATTTATATAAATTTCAAAAACGGCTCTGATCTGTTAAACTATTTTGAATAATAATAATTTAACAGTCAAACAGTAGCGAAATTTTCTCAAATAGCTTATCTTCAACTAACATTAGTTTGTTTAATTGCTATTATTTCTTAGTAGATGCAGTAAAGCAGATTTCAACTTTTAAATAAAACTGTTTTATTATGACAAACCTTACCATTCAGCTGGATAAACAATCAGATGGATATAATTTCAGCCTTTCTGCTGATACTAAATCCTTGTTAAGAGAAGAATTTCCGGAAGCAAGACCCACTAACAATATTTTAGTGCCCTATAATAAAAAAGCCTGTATTGATAATGATTTATGCCGGCTCAAGTATTATTCCTTAAAGGTTTTACTGGGTATCAATGATACAAAACAACTGAACCATATTAATACCATTCAATTTGAGGATCAGCAAACCGGAGATGTAGTCTACCAGCTTCAAATGGAGGATAATAAATTAATACCAGTTAAGTCTGCCACACCTGTTATACCTATAAAACAAGATGCATTGATTATTCAATATCATGTATCCAAGAATCTTTAAGTTCATTTCCTTAATTTCATGCCTTTATTCATTTCCGGTCATTACAGGGAGATAAAGACATGTATATTTTTAAAAAATTAGCTACAAAAACACAGACAGCTATTTATTATATTGGTTGGTACCAGCTTTTAGGCGGTTTGGGAGGTGCTCTCTATATTTTATATTCCCTGATTGCCGTGCATAAAAGAACTTCTTTACAGTTTCTCGTCTTTGGTTTCATGATTACTTTTTTTATTTATAGCATATTTTGCGGTATCCGTTGCATACAATTGCACCGCAAAGCGCTGACTTTTACCATGATTAATCAATTGCTCCAATTATTTGGTTTTGCTTTTTCCGGATATGCCTTCCGTTATATTGCGGGTATTTATGTAACAGTGGGTGTTAACCTGGCTCATTCCATTGAATTTAGCCTGGGCTATGGGTTTTTAAAATTTGATTTTTCCTGGAACCAGCATTCACCGGAATTATGGGTAAGCTTTAACCTCATCGCATTTGCATTGGTTTTCTGGATAGAAACCCTGGCAGCCAGATTTAAAGAAGAACTAAAAGCTTAAAAAGTCTTAAATTGGCAGCCATATTATAATCCCTGAGGATTATATCAACTCCTTACTACTAACGCATATGGAAAAAATTTTCAGGAATGTCAGCCGTATTATTGCTGATAAAGATTTTGACGCTTTATCCAAAATTACCATTACTCAACCGGAAAAATTTAACTGGGCAAGAGATGTTTTTGAAGCCATCCATGTAAAGGAAACCCCGGATGCAACTGCACTATTGTGGACGGATGGCAACATTGTACATCAGTATTCCTACTTGCAGATCTGCCAGCAATCGAATCAGTTGCTTAATTTCCTGCGTAATAAAGGTGTAAAAAGACAGGAAGTCATATTTACCCAAATGGGTTTGCAGACCATTAACTGGCTGGCCAATATGGCCTGTATTAAAGGTGGTTTCTGTTTAATACCCTCAGCCACGATTCTCAGCGTACATGATATTGTGTACCGCTTTGGTAAAATTTTACCTAAAGTAGTGATCGCAGATATGGAAAACGCCATTAAAATTGATGAAGCTGAAATATTATCCGGTAAAGCAGTGGATATTAAAATAATGGCCGAAGGAACCCGTCAGGGATGGTTTAGCCTGGAAGATATTGACCTGGAAAGTAAAGAAGCCCTTGCCAGCGATACGGCTTCTACAGATCCCCTGTTTCTGTTTTTTACCTCAGGTACTACGGGTATGCCTAAAGTGGTTACCCATACCCATATCAGTTACCCTTTTGCCCATTTAACCACTACCTCCTGGATAGGTTTGAAAAAAGGGGATATTCATTACAATATTTCACAACCGGGCTGGGGTAAGTTTACCTGGAGCAGTTTCTTTGCACCCTGGAATGTGGGGGCTACCATCTTTTCCTATGCTGCCAGCGGCCGTTTTAATGCAAAAGACAATTTAGCATTAATAGAAAAGCATAAAATCACAACTTTCTGTGCACCGCCCACTGTATTAAGATTATTAATCCTGGAAAACCTGAAAGAGTTCCATTTCTGCCTAAGGGAATGTGTGGCTGCAGGCGAACCTTTAAACCCGGAAGTAATAGAGATCTGGAAAAATGGAACAGGGATACTGCTGAGGGATGGATACGGACAAACAGAAAGTACCTGTATGGTGGCAAATTTACCGGGTAGTGCATTGAAATATGGCAGTATGGGCAAGCCAACTTTTTTGTATGATGTGGTGATTGCAGATGAAGAGGGCAATACATTGCCTGCTAATGAAGAAGGTACTATCTGTGTTAAAACAGATACTGATAAGCCCTGTGTTATTTTCAGTGAATATTTTGGTGATCCGGATAAGAAAAAAGAAGTTTTTAAACATGGATTGTACTATACGGGCGATAAAGCTTACCAGGATTCGGATGGTTATATCTGGTTTGTGGGGAGGGATGATGATGTGATCAAATCATCTGACTACCGCGTTGGGCCCTTTGAAGTGGAAAGTGTGTTACTGGAACATGAAATGGTACAGGAATCTGCCGTTGTGGGTAGTCCGCATCCGGTAAAAGGCTTTGAAGTAAAAGCATTTATTGTACTGAATAAAGAATATACAGCCAGTAAATTACTGGCAGAGGAACTGTTTGCATTCTGCAGAAAAAACATCGCTCCTTATAAAATGCCAAGGCTGATAGAATTTGTGGCAGAATTACCTAAAACTATCAGTGGTAAAATCAGAAGGGTGGAACTCAGGGCTACTGAAGCGGTTTCCAAAGCCAAAGGCTTAAAGAAAGACCTGGAATTTATCTATGTAAAATAAAACCTGCAGATGGAGATCTGCAGGTTGCTAAACAAAACTCTGATTATGGTTCACTCACACTAAAACGAAAATTGTTGTCCGCTTAACCAATGTAAATCAATCTCAGTAGGCACTTTCATTCTTTCGGCAATTTTCTTATACCGGCTGGCTAAACTGCAGAGGTAATCCTGTGCTTTGGCAGAACCTTCTTTTAAACCGGTTAAAGATTCTATTTTCCATAAACTCACCAGGTGCTCTATAATACTGGCATAATCCCAGGTGGTATACACTCCTATTTTCTGGGTTATGGCAGAAAAATCTACAAATAAACTCGGGCTGCCATCTTTTTTATCCATCAGTATCGCAGGCATGGTAATCTGTTTCCGCATCATCTTTTCAAAGGCGGATAATGCACCATCCGGATCTACTTCAAATAACTGCGACATAAATGATTTATACGCTTTCTCATGCCTGGCTTCATCCCCGGCAATGGTTTTACAAATGCGGGAAAGATTATTGTCACCCGCCTTATCTGCCAGTTTTCCTGTATTTACATGGGCTATTTTAGTGGCTCTTTCCTGGAAAGAAGTATAGACAATGGACTGATAAGGATCATTATCCGTATTGGGATTAAAGCCATTATAAATTAAACGGTGAATAGTATGTTCCACTTCCTTCATATCACAACGGCCACTGAGGTAGAGGTATTTGTTTAATAAATCACCATGACGGTTTTCTTCGGCAGACCAGGCTCTGGACCATCTTGCCCATCCTTTACTGCTGGTTAAATCTCTGTCTTCATTGGTAACCAAACTGAAATAAGTCTGGTAACTGGGTAAAGCTTCTTCTGTAATCATATTGCCCACCAGGCTGGTTATTACAGAGTCTGGTATATTGGAAGATCTTTCCCTTAAATCCCGCACCTGTTCATACGCATCTTCTTTTGTTAAATCAGGCAGAAAATCTGTTGGTTGCCAGCAATCGTCAGGATCCAGTAATATCTCATCTACTGCATTACCTACATAGTTGTTTAATGTGGCAATAACTTCCATATTTCTGGCTAGTTCGGAGGGTTGCATCAATTGTATTTAATGATTGAAAAAAACAAAGTTAATCTTAAATGTCCGGGCTGAAAAGTCAGCCATTTGCTAAATCGGGAGAAATTATACCTGCAGCTTATAAGAAACAGCACTTGTTGAATAATTTAAACCTGAAACTATCTAATACTATAACAATTAACCATCAAAAAAAAAACACATGGAATTTTAAAGCAATCAAAAATCTATTATCTTCAGCATTCATTTTTAAAAGTTCATCATACAGCTTACATCAATTTATTTTTATCAATCAAAAAACAATATTCAACATTCAAAATCTCACATTCACCAACCTGTTCATCGTACATTTAAATTACAACCATGCCCCCTATCATAAAATCTATCTCCATCTTTATCCTCGCCGGTTTTTGTGAAATTGGCGGAGGGTACCTGGTCTGGCTATGGATCAAAGAAGACAAACCATTCTGGTATGGCATTTCAGGTGCTTGTATTCTGGCATTATATGGTTGGGTGGCTACCCTGCAGACTTCCAACTTTGCCAGAGTGTATGCTACCTATGGCGGATTCTTTATTGTGATGTCTTTACTATGGGCCATGAAGATGGACCATTTTAAACCGGATAAATATGATATCATTGGTGCTGCCATTGCCATACTGGGTGTAATGGTTATTTATTATGCTCCCCGCGGATAAATAATAGCTATTACAATATGTTTAAAACTGATGATATACGGTTTGCATCTTTAACTACAGAACGGTTACAACTGAGGCCATTAAATGAATCTGATCAGGATGCGGTATTCACTTTACGGTCAGATAAAGGGGTCAATCAATACCTCGACAGGCCCGCTTGCCTTATTCCTGAGCAGGCGCTTCAATTTATTCATACTATTCATCAAAAAATAGCGATGCAGGAATCTTTGTATTGGGCAATTTGCTTAAAGGATAATAACTTCCTGATAGGCACTATCTGCCTCTTTCATTTTTCTGCAGCTATGCAAATGGCTGAAATTGGTTTTGAACTGATGCCCGCATATCAGGGTAAAGGTTATATGCAGGAAGCGCTGGAAGCCATTCTTTCAC
>Ga0208872_1000441_pt1 | contig 31819 bp, 21 predicted proteins | sample CryBogCBH12Aug08_FD_185508 | JGI IMG/M metagenome (GOLD analysis project Ga0208872, IMG submission 185508) | Freshwater microbial communities from Crystal Bog, Wisconsin, USA - CBH12Aug08 (SPAdes) | ecosystem: Environmental > Aquatic > Freshwater > Lake | place: Crystal Bog, Wisconsin, USA...
CAACTCCAGTAACGCTTTCTGCACCCAATTCTTTGATCATTCGTGAATAGAAACCACTGCCGCATGCAAGATCTAGGACTTTTGAGCCCTTCAACTCACTAAGCATTGAAATAAAAGTCGGCACTTCTACAAACTTGACAATAGGACTCGATTTTACGGCATTATATTTATGACCGATATCATCATACTGGTCATCTGTTTCAATGGTCATGCGTAACTCCAGCCATAAAGTTATAAAATTGAAAAAGATAAAGAGTGACTTGAGAATATGCTGAAATTCAACATAGATATTTTTATACAAGTTGAGCCCTTAGGCAAGCTGCCAAAAACCCTGTCCCTCAATTTAAAAATAGTCCCATGGATGCAGCTCCGAGACAACGAGTGCGCTTGGAATTCAGCTATAGTTTGGGAGGGGTATTGGCTCAAAGAAATCGTAAGTAACCCAGCTACTAATGGCTGGTTTTTTTATGTGCGCTATCAAACATTGGCCCCATGCGACGCATAATAGTTTCAGCCTATCAGATAAAGGCTCGAACCTATTCAGAAAAGAATAAAATTAAAGGAGAGTATTATGACTGATGAAACAGGCGTTTTATTTGAAGAAGGCTATGTCGAAGATTTTACAAAATCAAAGGCGAACGACAAGTCTAGCCGAAACGTTTTATTCTTTACACCCTGCATAAAACCACCACTTGATCAACATTTGAGGCAGATTAATATGACTACATTTTGTATTTAATAGCAGCCCCAGCCTGCCAGTTATTGCGGATCTGAGGTCCATTTAAATTTTGGTAGATTGGGATACCAGCCTCTAGCTCTAATGAATAGGCCTTGAGACCAATCATATCGCCATCAAAAGATGAGCCTCCAAAGACCTGTATCCACTGCCCTCCATAAAAATTTGGGTCTGTGGGAACCGCATAACCTTTAATCTGAGGATCAAATCCGCGAATGCGGCCTTGCGCAGCTCCATTTATTCTGACCGTCGACGTTATTCCGGAGATGAGACTATAGCCAAGCCACCCATTAAACTCATGTAGGTCTCCGAATCGCCAACCTTGAGGATTTGCAGCAAGAGGGAGTCTACCCCGGTAAGAGACTCCCCAGGACCATGCATTAAAATTTCCTGCATAAAGAATACCCGCTAACAGATCCCAGGTTCTGGGACCTGGCTGAAATGAATAATGTGCTCGTTCAATATCGTATGTGGCGTTGGGAAGAAACAAACTCATATTTGCTGTATTTGAACTCAAAGGATAAGCCATCCCAATACTGGCTTGGATCCTGTGTTTTTTGTCATCATATAATTTGTATATGACGCTTGTTGTGAGATCGGAAAATCCCTTCGTTCCAACATAGTTTCCGCCAATTGGGAGGCCACCAGAATCTCCAAAAAATGTGAGGGCGTATAATTGTTTCTGAACAAGCGATGCCGTTATTAAAGCAGACATATTATCTGTGAGCCCGTAGGCAGCCATCGCATTTTGGAATGAGGCCGTAACATCCTGAGGAACGACTCTCATAAAAGGCGTGGGATTATTTGTACTTGGTAGATATGTTGGCGTCGTTGATACAATATAGGATGAGCTCACGCCTTTTGTTCCAATGAGCCAGCCTGAGTGGTTATCAAAAACAGGCATTGCAGTTAGTGTTAATTTACCTTTTGACGGCATATCTGCGCCATGCACCCCCATTGGGGCGGGCGCCTTATATGTTTCTGTTCCATCAAGCGGCTGGGTAGCTTCAGATATCGATGAATTGTCTTCACCAGCATTTGCGCTGAGGGCAAAAACAATAAAAAGAAGTAGATTAAGACCTAGTCTACGCATAAAATTATAAATCTAGAGTTTTTCTGCATTATCTGAGCCATTATTATTAATAGTTTCAGGATGAGATAAATTGATCTCTAAATTCTATCTAATTACTCAAAATAGCATGTCTTGGGGTATAAAATGACAAAAATATTACTTAATTTGTTTGTAGTCATAATTCTTCGATTATGATCCGAAAAAGCCACAGATTTGACTCCATTATTTATTGATAAAATTTTGCTTGTGGTAATTGCGAAATAATAATCTACTTTGTTATGGTATTCGTGGTTTATTATCGGTTTTCTCAGAGCCTTTTGCATGCCGAGTTTTCATACCAGAATAAGTAATAATTTAAGGAGAACATAAATGTCACCAAAAGTAAAAGAAATTTTGAGTTGGTATAGTGCTGATAATGCCGGAACCCTAACCAACCTATCCCGGCTATTAAACCATGGCCGACTTTCTGGCACAGGGAAACTAGTAATTCTTCCGGTTGACCAAGGCTTTGAACATGGCCCTGCACGCTCCTTTGCACCAAATCCACCTGCCTACAATCCACATTATCATTTTGAACTTGCTATTGAAGCTGGCTGCAATGCTTACGCTGCCCCGCTAGGTTTTTTGGAAGCAGGAGCACGGGATTTTGCTAACGAAATTCCACTCATTCTAAAATGCAACGACAATGACGTCTTGAGAGACGAAAAGGATCCTCATCAGGCACTGACAGCTAGCGTTCAGGACGCGCTGCGTCTTGGTTGCTGCGCAATAGGTTTCACGATTTATCCTGGCTCATCCTACCAGCTTGAAATGTTCGGACAGATTCGCGCCTACGCAGAAGAAGCAAAAAAATATGGTCTTGCTGTTGTCGTGTGGTCATATCCGCGTGGCTCGAGCCTGAGTACAGAAGGTGAAACAGCAATCGATGTGATTGGTTATGCCGCTCAGATCGCCGCCCAGCTAGGAGCTCACATCATCAAGGTAAAATTACCCACTGATTTCATCGAGCAGGATGCTGCTCGAAAGGTATATGAACGGCAACAAATACCGATTAACACCCAGGCTGAGCGCGTACGTCATGTTGTTGACTGCGCCTTCGCTGGGCGTCGCATTGTTATTTTCTCTGGTGGACCGACAGTATCCGATGAATCTCAGTTATTAGATGAGGTTCGCTCAATTCATGCAGGTGGAGGATTTGGCTCCATTATTGGCCGAAACTCTTTCCAGCGCCAGAAAAAAGATGCAATCCAGCTGCTTGGTCGTATAATTGACATTTATGCTACTGCGCCTGGGAGCATTTGAATATACTATAAGCTTAGCCCTGTCCTCGATAAACAATCCTGTTTGATATGTGATTTTTAGCCTCTGTTCAGCAGAATCTGTTCATCGAGGGACAGAAGCTATGCCTTCAATGAAGCTGCCTGAAAAAAAATTACAAGTTGATGAGATACCAGTAGCATGAACTCTTTTAATGAATCGATTGTGCGACTACTTTTTAAGCTGAAAATGAGATCGCGCTCAAATCCTTCCGGATTATGATATGCCGTAATCTTTGCTTCAGCTCTCTGTAAGGCCAAATTGCATAATGATCTCGTTGACGATTTTATTGACTGACGCACTGGCCTCAATAGAAAGTAAAGCCTCATCTGAACCTGGGGCGTCAAGTGAGTCAATTTGGCTTTGTAGCAAGCTTACCGGCATAAAATGTGCACTACGATTAACTAACCGTTCTAATATCAGGTCCTGTTTGGCAAAAAGGTAGATCAGCCGCACTTCTGGCCTATTCCCAGTTATCATCTGACGATAGGACCGTTTGAGAGCGGAGCATGTGATAATCCCTGGCTGTTGCCTGACCCGCTGCGCGTCAATCCAGCTAACCACGCGATCCAGCCATGGATGTCGATCATTATCGGAGAGCGGAATGCACGCTTGCATCTTGGCGATATTGGAAACTGGATGCAGAGCATCACCTTCCTGAAACGACCACCCAAGACGCATGGCTAGTTTTTTTGCAACTGTGGACTTTCCTACACCAGACACTCCTAAAAGTACCAAGATCGGCGGCGCTAAACGATTAATGCAGGGGCTATAGAGTCGCTGCAAACCAAGTTCCGTACCCATATAGACTTCATCGGCACGATTTATAAATATTCCGCTGTCGACGACACCAACGATACGTCTAATGCATAATTCTAGTGAAGCCGGAGCATCAATAGGACCAAAATCACAATCAAAAATATGATTGGCGCTATCCGTCATGAAAGCTTCGCCAGAAGCTAATTCTCGCAATCGCACGGTAGCGCCCAGCTCTTCAAGAGCCAACTGCGTAGCTTCCAATCCAAAGCTGACGACCTCAACAGAAACTGTCGTGTTCTGGCCTAGTCTATTTACCAACTTAGTCTCATCGATAACAATAATTAGACGTCGGCTCGCTGCTGCAACAATCTTTTCGTGCAGTAACGCACCACCCAATCCTTTGCTAAGATTAAGAGTGCCTTTTTCGACCTCGTCTGCACCATCAATAGTGAGATCGATCTGTTGATGTTCACTGAAGGTCGTGAGTGGGATGTTTGCTGCCTTGGCTTGATCTGCGCTCCCACTAGAGGTAGGAATACCAATAAATCGCAGACCATTTCGATAGCGATCGGCGAGAGCCTCTATTGCAAATGTAGCTGTCGAACCCGTGCCAAGCCCTACAATCATTCCGTCTTCGACTAAATTTGCCGCTGCTGTTGCTGCAGCGCGTTTAAGTGGCGTGCGGTCGACATCCGTATAATCAATGGCACTCAAGACAGAACGCTCGCTGCTAAGGCTCCTGAGCGTATATCTGCGATTGCTTTGGCGTAATTCTGCGCGCCGAAAATGGCTGACCCAGCAACAATTGCGGTTGCGCCCGCGGCAACTGACAAGCCGACAGTGCTCACATTCTCGCCGCCATCTACCTCAATCACTGGCTTTAGGCCACGTTCTGCGCAAATCTGTCGTAAACGCCTGATCTTGGGCAACATCTCATGTAGAAACACCTGACCGCCAAACCCGGGATTGACTGTCATAACCATGATTATATCACAAAGATGAATCACATATTCGATGCATTCTGGCGAACTTGCTGGATCCAGAACCACTCCAGCTTTTTTTCCAATCTCTCGTATCCTGCTGAGCGTTCGATGCAAATGTATCGTTGATCCAGGTTCGGCATGCACCAACAAGTGGTCTGCTCCTGCATCAGAAAAAACGTTCAGATACTTTTCAGGCTCAACAATCATCAAATGAACATTGAGAGGTTTTAATGTCGATCTTCTTATAGCTTTAATTACGGATGGACCTACCGAAATATTAGGCACAAACCGGCCATCCATCACATCAATATGGATCCAATCTGCTCCCGCTACATCGATTGCACGTACCTCATCACCTAAACGCGTGAAATCTGCGGATAAAATTGATGGCGCAATTAAGATTGAGGACGAAGAGGTTCTAACTTTACAATCTTTCTCGCTGATTGGGTCTTGTTGGGACATGATAACTATTGAGATTTTGAAGAAGAAAATTCATCACCAATAGCCGCACGGTCAACAAACCAAAACAGCTCCCCAACTGGCCTGATCAAGGCTGCAGGAACCTTACTATCGCCCTTGCCTATAGCTTTCAATATTTCTGCTTTTTCCTTTCCTGCAACAAGAAAGGCGACGCGCTGAGAACTCTCAATCGTTGGATAGGTCATTGTAATGCGAACCTCTTCTCGCCCATGAGGGACCTCAGCTACCCAGCTTTTACGCTCTCTCAAAACTGGCTCGCCTGGCAGCAATGAAGCTGTATGCCCGTCAGGGCCTAAACCGAGAAGCGTAATATCGAACAAAGGTCGAGCAGGATCGAAAGTCTCAGCCCCATAGATCTCTTGTAGTGTGCGCTCATAGCGTCTGGCGGCATCGATAGGTTTTCCTTCTACCGGCACAGGAAAAATATTCTCTGGCGGCACAGGAACTTTGGAAAGCATCGCTTCTTGGGTCATTTTGTAATTACTATCGGGGTGATCTTGCGGGACAAACCTTTCATCTCCCCAGAACCAAAACACGCGCTGCCAAGGAAAACGATCTCGAAATTCATTTGAGGCGAGCAGTTCGTAAAGTGTCTTGGGCGTCGACCCGCCGGACAATGAAATTTTAAATGGACCATTCGCTGCGAGCGCTGCATCAGTCATCCACTCCGCAACTTGGTGCGCCAAATCCAATGGATTTTGTGATACAATAAGTTTTCCCAGCATTGTTGCTACCCTATTTACTGATTAATAGATCTCAAGACGATAGTTTCTATCGCTTTGGCGAAACCTTCATCATTATAGGAGTCAGTCACAGTATTAGCCTGAGCTTTAACCTCATCGGAGGCATTGCCCATCGCAATAGAAAAACCAGATCGCTTAAACATCAAAACATCATTTAGACCATCGCCGATGGTAACAATCTCGTCTATGGGCACACCAAGGCTTTTCGCATGATAGTCGACGACAGCGCCCTTATTTGCAGCCTTATTTGTGATGTCGAGATAATAATTTTGTGAACGTGTAGCAGAAGCATGCGCACCAAATCGAGCTTGGGCGTCTAATTCGCATTTACGGACCAGATCGAAGTCATCGCTAACGCCGACAATTTTGGTAACTTGACTTAAACGATCCTCGTAATCGGGTACGATTGTGGGCTGGAATTTGACCGTCCATGTCTCTCGGACGACGTGCGCTCCATCTGGTTTTGTGATCAGCCAGTCGTTACCACAATAAAGCCAAACATCAACCTCCTTTTGATGAAGGAGGTCAATTGATTGACGCGCAACTTCAAAGGGCAAGGTTTTCTGTTCGATAATTGTGAAATCTCTCTTCACAAATAAGCCGCCGTTAAAACCAGCCAAGGGAGTTGAGAGTTCAAGCGGATCAATCAACATAGCCATGCCAAGAGGAGGCCGACCACTGGTTATCGCAAAATATATGCCAGCGCGATGCAAAGCTAAAACAGCATTTCTTGCTCGATCTGTCAGCACCTTATCTTCGGTGAGGATTGTTCCGTCCACATCTGAGACCACGAGGGAAATCTTACGCTTTATACTCATGGATATTTCTCCAGCGCTCAATTAAACGAGTGGTCGCCAAGCACGCCCATCACGCGCCAGCAGATCATCAGCCGCCGCGGGACCGCTGCTTCCCGAGGCATAGTTTGGAAAATCGTTAGGAGGATTATTTGCCCAGGCATCAAGAATTGGCTGCACAGTCTGCCAACCTGCGATGACATTATCTGCTCTTTTGAACAGTGTCGCATCGCCGATCATGCAATCATAAAGCAGAGTTTCATAACCAGTGCTATGCGCCATTTTAAAATAAGTTTTATAAGAAAAATCCATACTAACACTATTCAATGTTATAGAGGGCCCAGGGTGCTTTGCTGCGAATTCAAGCGCAATGCCTTCATCAGGTTGTATGCGCAGTATCATCCAATTGGGATTCATCGTCTGCAAATTTGTACCGCGGAAAAGCGTGTATGGGGCCTGATGAAAACGCACCGCGATCTCAGTCGACCTCCTTGGCAAATGTTTACCCGTGCGAAGATAAAATGGCACGCCGGACCATCGCCAATTGTCGATCATTAACTTACAAGCAAAATAAGTTTCTGTAATTGAGTCTGCTGCGACATCCGGTTCTTGTCGATAGGCTTTCTTGGCAATGCCTAAGACATTACCTTCATCATATTGCCCCCGCACCACGTCCTTAATTACATGCGCTTCGTCAAATGGACGAATTGCTTGAATGACTTCAGTTTTTTTTGCCCGAACTGCATCGGCATCGAAAGATATAGGGGGTTCCATCGCAGTCATCGCAAGCAGCTGAAAAATATGATTTGGTATCATGTCACGCATCGCGCCAGTAATCTCGTAAAACTTACCGCGGCGCTCCACTCCTACCGTCTCTGCAGCAGTGATTTGGACATGATCGATGTGATGTCTATTCCACAAGGGTTCAAAAAGACCGTTTGCAAAACGCAGGACCATAATATTCTGAACCGTTTCCTTACCCAGGAAATGGTCTATCCGATAAATTTGATGTTCCCGAAGCGTCTTCAAAACCTCAGTATTCAAATAAACTGCCGAAGCCAAGTCATGTCCGAAAGGCTTTTCGATGACGACACGGCGCCATTGGCTCTCAGCTTCGGTCGTCAGACCAGCCGCGCCAAGCTGAGCGACAACCGGACAAAAGAAACGATCTGCGATGGCGAGATAAAAGAGATAGTTGCCGGCTGTTGCTTTAGTTTTATCTAGCCCTGCCAAATGTTCTCTCAAACGACAATAGGTTTCAGGATCATTGAGGTCGCCTTGTACATAGCTCATGCGCTCAGCAAGCCATTGCCATGCGGCCTGATCGAATTGATCAATTTGAAATTCACCATCACTACCAATAAATTGCTTTACTGAGGCGGTAAGACCCTGACGCCATTCTTCTGAACTTTTCGAGACGAGATCGACTCCAATGAGCTGAAAGTCATCTGATAGACGTTTTTCCATCGCTAAGTTGTAAAGCGCTGGAACGACCAGGCGCTTTGTCAAATCGCCAGCCGCGCCAAAGAGCACCATTGCACAAGAAGGCGCCGCTCCGGATTTATCAGAAAACGATGAAGCCCTGACGTAAGCGCTTTCATTCTCGTTTTTAGCCGCTATCTCAGTTGCTTGATCAGTCACATCAACTCTCACTTGCTGCGGCCAAGAATCTCCTTGGCGATAGACACGACCTCATCGGGTTCAAATCCGAATTTGCGTTGTAGCTCCTTAAGAGGCGCAGAGGCCCCAAAAGTTTTCATGCCAATAATACGGCCCTCGGGGCCAACATAGCGATCCCAGCCCAGCTCAGAACCTTGTTCCACAGCAATGCGAGCCGTCACATGAGGCGGTAAAATCTCATCACGATAGGATTGCGGTTGATGTTCAAAAAGATCCCACGATGGCATGGAAACGACACGAGAATTTATTCCTTCGGCATAAAGAGCCTCCTGTGCGTCTATGATCAACGCAACCTCGCTACCCGAGGCAATAAAAATGATTTCTGGCGGCCCAGAGCCTGCATCCATCATTACGTATGCGCCACGTGCGAGACCCGCAGCTGAAGCAAATTTATTGCGATCAAAGGTAGGCAAAGGTTGTCGTGAAAGGAACAATACTGCTGGTCGGTGACGCAGCTGCATGACAAATCGATATGCCTCGACAACTTCATTAGCGTCAGCAGGCCGCAACACGACAAGTCCAGGCACCGCGCGTAAGGAGATTAATTGCTCAACAGGTTGATGAGTGGGGCCATCCTCACCATCACCCATCGCGTCATGGGTCAATACAAAAATTGCAGGCAGCTCCATAAGCGCGGACAGTCGAATAGCTGGCCGGGCATAATCACTAAAAATCGCAAAGGTAGCCGCAAAGGCTCGCAGCTTCGAGAGCGAAAGACCATTAACGATCGCCGCCATCGCATGTTCGCGAATGCCATAGTGAAGATTGCGTCCCCAAGGTGTTTCGGGCTGAAAATCGCCGGCACCTTGAAATTTAAGCGTTGTTTTATTTGAGGGCCCAAGATCAGCAGAACCCCCTAAAAACCACGGTATAGCCTCTGCCAACGCATTTAAAGTCAGACCAGACGCATCGCGTCCTGAAATACCCTTGGGATCAGATGGAAAGCTCGGCAAGGCGCGATCCCAACTTTGCGGCAACTCTCGACGCTGCATTTGGTCAATTTCAAGCGCAAGATGCGGAAAGGCTTTGCGATATGACGCAAATAATATTTCCCATTCGCCATGCGCTTTAGCGCCGCGCGCGCAAATGCCATCAACAAAACATTTGAGCGCCTGCTCAGGAACTAGAAACTTTGCGTCCTCTGGCCATCCATAGGCGCGTTTGGCGAGACGCACTTCATCTTCCCCTAAAGGTTCGCCATGTGCAGCTGGCGTATCAACCTTATTAGGGGATCCATAGCCAATGTGACTATCGAGAATAATCAGCGTCGGCCGATCTTTTGTTTTACGAAATATCGTCAGCGCGTCTTCAATATGCGATAAGTTATTCGCATCACTTACACGTAATACGTTCCACCGATAGCCCAAGAAGCGCGTCGCGACATCTTCAGTGAAGGTAATACGCGTTTTACCTTCAATTGTGATATGGTTGTTATCGTAAATCCAACACAGGTTATCGAGCTGTAAATGACCTGCTAGAGAGGCGGCTTCTGAGCCAATGCCCTCCATCAAACATCCATCGCCACAAATGGCGTAAATATTATAATCAAATATTTCAAAATTAGGCTGATTATAGCGGCTTGCCAGCCATTTCCGCGCTATAGCCATGCCAACGCTGGTCGCAATGCCCTGTCCCAGTGGACCCGTTGTTGTTTCAACGCCAGAAACCAAATGATATTCAGGATGTCCAGGAGCCTTGCTGTCGATTTGGCGAAATCGACGGATATCATCAAGCGTTACGGAAGGCTGACCAAGTATTTCATAGTCAGCATTTACTGAGCGCGTACCGGTTAAAAACAAGACGGACCACAACAACATTGAGGCGTGGCCATTTGAAAGTATGAAACGATCACGGTTTGGCCATATTGGATTCATCGGGTCAAAAGACATGACTCGATTCCAAAGCGCATAAACAAGTGGCGCCAACGCCATTGGTGTACCAGGATGACCAGACTTTGCTTGCTCGACAGCATCAATCGAGAGTGTGCGAATTGTGTTAATCGCAAGCTGATCGAGTTCCTCCGCACTCATTTTTTCCGTTAGCGGCCACGGCGTCTGTGCGCTCATAAATTCATTTCTCCGCTTTCTTTTCGAGATGGCCACCAAACTCATAACGCATGGCGGATAGAAGCTTATTTGCAAAATCTGCTTCTCCGCGCGAACTAAACCGCTCATAAAGCGCAGCTGACAGCACATGCGCTGGCACGCCTTCATCAATCGCAGCTTTTATCGTCCACCTACCCTCTCCTGAATCGGAAACACGTCCTGTAAAGTTTTCTAAACCAGGATCTTCAATCAAAGCGGAAGCGGTAAGATCAAGCAGCCAAGAAGCAATAACGCTTCCACGGCGCCAAACTTCTGTTATGTCCGGAAGATTGAAATCGTAATGATAATATTCTGGATCGCGCAGCGGGGTCGTTTCGGCGTCAATGACACTACCCCTCTTACCAACGTTTGCAGAATTCAATACTGCCAATCCTTCTGCATAAGCGGCCATCACGCCATACTCGATGCCATTATGCACCATTTTGACAAAATGTCCGCCGCCATGCTGGCCACAATGTAAATAGCCTTGCTCTGACGTGCCGCCAGTTTTTTCGCGACCGGGAGTGCGCATTATATCGCCAAGCCCTGGTGCGAGCGAAGAAAAAATTGGGTCAAGGTGCTGCACGATTGTTGCTTCGCCACCAATCATCATGCAATAGCCCCGATCTAGCCCCCAGACCCCGCCGCTGGTGCCAACATCGACATAATGCAAACCCTTTAGCGCAAGTTCTTTTGCTCGACGAATATCATCAATGTAGTAAGAGTTGCCTCCATCGATCAAAATATCGCCAGTTTCGAGATAAGGCAGCAAATTTTCAATAACTTTATCAACGACTCCCGTTGGCACCATCATCCAAATCGAGCGAGGCTTAGCAAGATTTTTTACAAACTCTTCAAGTGTTGTGGTTCCAACAGCGCCTTCCTTTATCAGCCTCTCCACCGCTTGCGCAGAACTGTCATAGACAACGCAAGTGTGACCGCCCTTTAGCAGGCGACAAACCATATTTGCTCCCATTCGACCGAGGCCGATCATTCCTATCTGCACGCGTCAGTCCTCCTTGGAAGTTGTTTTTAGTTTTCGATACAGCCTGATAAGCTCATTTGTAGAACTGTCATGTTCCAGCTTCGGCTCGCTCGCGCTCTCGAGTTGTGGTAAAATCCGCTGAGCGAGAACCTTGCCAAGCTCGACGCCCCATTGATCGAAAGAGTCAATTTGCCATATTACGCCTTGAGTGAAAACGCTGTGTTCATAAAGCGCGACGAGTTTGCCCAATGCCGCAGGCGTCAACACTTCCATCATAAGGGTATTTGATGGACGATTGCCATCGAATAAACGATGCGGAACAAGCCAATCTGGCGTGCCCTCGGCTTTAACTTCATCTACATTTTTACCAAATGCGAGCGCTTCAGTTTGCGCAAAGACATTGGCGACTAACATATCCTGATGACGACCAAGCTGATTTAAATTGCGCGCGAAGGCAATAAAATCACACGGGATCAATCGCGTGCCTTGGTGGATTAATTGATAGAAAGAGTGCTGACCATTGGTGCCTGGCTCACCCCAGTAAATTGGCCCAGTATCATAGTCCACATGCGCGCCGTCAACTGTGACATGCTTGCCATTACTCTCCATCGTTAGTTGTTGGAGATAAGCAGGAAAGCGCTTAAGATATTGCTGATATGGTAAAACAGCTACTGTCTGCGCACCAAAGAAGTTATTATACCATAGTGAAAGCAAGCCCATGAGTATGGGCAGATTGTTCTCAAAAGGGGCTGTGCGGAAATGCTCGTCCATTTCATGGAAACCGTCCAGCATGGCGCGAAAGTGTTCTGGGCCAATCGCCAACATGGTGGAAAGACCAATGGCCGAGTCCATTGAATAGCGACCACCGACCCAATCCCAGAAGCCAAACATATTCGCTGTATCAATACCAAACTTAGTTACTTCCTCCTCATTAGTTGAGACAGCAACGAAATGCTTGGCAATAACTGCCTCATCGCCCTCGAGCTGCGCCAGCAGCCAAGCCCGGGCGCTTTGGGCATTAGCCATTGTTTCAAGAGTCGTGAAGGTCTTTGAAGAAACAACAAAAAGAGTTTCTGCCGCATCCAGGTCTAGCACAGCTTCGATAAAGTCCGTGCCATCAACATTTGATACGAACCGAAAAGTCATCGAGCGGTCCGCATAGTGTTTCAACGCCTCATAAGCCATGACAGGACCGAGATCTGAACCACCAATGCCAATATTAATGACATTGCGAATGCGCTTACCTGAATGACCTTTCCAATTACCACTTCTCACGCGATTGGAAAAATCGGACATGCGATCAAGGACAGCATGAACGTCTGGAACAATATTTCGTTCTTCGTGAAGGATAGTAGCGTTACGAGGCGCTCTTAACGCTGTGTGTAGCACAGCGCGCTTCTCTGATACATTTATCACATCGCCACGAAACATCGCGTCAATGTGCGCACGCAGTCCCGATTCCTGCGCAAGCTTCAACAAAAGAGCAAGAGTTTGATCTGTAATGCGGTTTTTGGAGTAATCCAAATAAACGCCAGCAGCTTCAACAACAAACTTTTGACCTCTTTTGGGGTCTTGTGCAAATAATTCCTTTAGATGAACCGATTTAAGTTCAAGAAAATGCGCATGTAATTGCGTCCAAGCAGGACACTTATGCATAGGAGCTGCTGAAGATAGATTTGACATACTAATTATCTCCCACGAAGCTCTGTCAATTTGGACTCAATGCAGGCAATGAGATCATCCCAGGATTTCACAAAAGAGTCCGCGCCTTCTTCTTGAAGCTTGAGCGCAAGTGCATCAATATCCACGCCAGCTTGTTGAAACTTTGCCAGAACGATTTTGTAATCGTCTCCCTCTGACGTCAGCATGCTGCTAACCTTTCCATGATCTGCAAAAGCATGCAATGTATTTTCTGGCATAGTATTTACGGTGAATGGCGCAGCCAATGACTCAATATAAAGCGTATCTGGAGCACTAGGGTCTTTTGTTCCGGTGCTCGCATAGAGCAATCGCTGCGCACGCGCTCCTTCGTTCGTTAAACGCCGAAATCGAGCAGAGGCTAACAATTCTTGATAAGCTTGGTAGGCTTGTTTCGCAATCGTAATACCCAACTGATTGTTTAATTCAGCGTTGACCTTACCTGAAACAGCGACATCCCATCGACTTATAAATATTGAGGCCACTGATCCTACAGCAGGATTTAATCCTGCAGCGACGCGACGCTCAACGCCACGCAAATAAGCCTCTGCAGCAGCAACATATTGCTTGCAAGAGAACAACAAAGTGACATTGACTGGGATGCCTGCAAAAATTGCAGCTTCAATGGCTGGTATACCCGCAGGGGTACCTGGGATTTTGATAAAGAGATTCGGCCGGGCTGCACGTTTGTGTAAATCGCTCGCAGCCGCGAGTGTCATTTCCGTGTTATTGGCTAGGAGTGGGGAAACCTCAAGAGAAACCCAACCGTCGACCCCATCAGTTCGCGTGAAGATGGGCTGAAAAAGATCCGCCGCACGCGTGATGTCCGCTAGTGCAAGATCGAAGAAGAGATTTTCAGCATTCTTCTCTCGGTTGCTGGCAATATCTGAATCATAATCTGAACTATTGGTGATCGCATGATCAAAGATGGTAGGATTGGACGTCAGACCTGTGACAGATAATTCCTCAATGTACTGGCGCAATACTCCTGAGTTAAGAAGTTCACGCGTGATGTTATCGAGCCAAATGCTTTGGCCGAGGTCATGTAACGCTTTTGTTGGGTTCATAGCAACCGATCCTGTGTTAAGTAAAATAGAGGACACTTATAAATATCAAGCATTATATCGACCGTCTTATCACTTTAAGATTTATGACAGTTTTAAGTAGCTTATCTTTTGACCCGTCAATTCTTTTGATTAAACTAATCTGTTTTAAATAGCACCCGCAAGCATAGATGCATTTATGTTTGTCTTTTCTTCTCTCTTTGGAGAAAACTCTTTAAACTCGCTGATCAGGACCAATATTATTGTCAAGCTAAACAAGTCCTAGTAGACAAACAACGAGGTCTCTCGCCAGCCTCAGCCCTGAGATAAAACGATGTCTCAATGATGTGTAATTAGAACGGATTCATAGGTTTTCATGAAAACTCAACAAATTTAATTGCCAAATAAAGGAAAGAGCATGTCCGAAAACGTCAGCCCGCTCGCAGGCAAACCTGCTCATGCCTCAATGCTGGTCAACATACCTAGATTGCTGACAGCTTATTACTCATTGAAACCTGACGCCTCGATCGTCGAGCAATGCGTTAGTTTTGGCACGTCCGGCCATCGCGGCTCCTCTCTTGATGCCGCCTTCAATGAAGCGCATATCCTAGCGATAACCCAGGCCATTTGCCTTTATCGTCATCGAAACGGCATTACTGGACCGCTATTTATTGGCATCGACACCCATGCATTATCAGAACCAGCTCTCGCAAGTGCGCTGGAAGTTCTCATCGGAAATGACATCAATGTAATGCTTGATGCACGAGACGGATATACACCAACGCCAGTTATTTCGCACGCCATTCTTACATACAATAAAGATCGCACCCGCGGCCTGGCTGACGGCATTGTCATCACCCCCTCGCATAATCCGCCAACTGACGGCGGTTTCAAATATAATCCCCCTAATGGCGGACCAGCAGATACCGAAATCACCAGTTGGATTGAACAAACGGCCAATAAAATCTTAGCTAAAAATTTGGAAGGGGTTGTGCGTATTCCTTACGATCGCGCACTTCAATCGTCGTATCTACATCGCTTTGATTATATCGCGCACTATGTGCCGGATCTGATCAATGTTGTTGACCTGGACGCCATTCGCGGATCTGGAGTGAAGATTGGCATTGATCCTCTCGGGGGTGCCAGCGTTCATTTTTGGCAACCCATAATCGACCACTATGGGCTTTCGGCAATAATCGTCAATGAGGCCGTGGATCCAACTTTCCGCTTCATGACAGTTGATTGGGATGGTAAAATCCGCATGGATTGCTCGTCCCCTTACGCCATGACCCGCTTGATCGGCATGCGCGATAAATTTGACGTCGCTTTTGCCAATGACACTGACGCGGACCGACATGGCATTGTTACCCGTTCGAGTGGATTAATGAACCCGAACCATTATCTTGCCGTCGCAATTTCTTACCTTTTTGATAACAGGCCAGAATGGAAGCCTGAGAGTGCAGTTGGTAAAACCATCGTCAGTAGCAGCATAATTGATCGTGTCGCGACAAAGCTTGGGCGTAGACTTGTCGAAGTTCCTGTTGGTTTTAAATGGTTCGTTTCAGGTCTTATTAACGGTTCCATTGGCTTTGGCGGCGAAGAAAGCGCCGGAGCCTCCTTCTTACGAAGGGACGGTTCTGTTTGGACTACGGATAAAGATGGTCTTATCCCTAGCCTACTTTCCGCGGAAATCACTGCACGAACAGGAAAAGATCCAGGTGAAATCTATGAAGATTTAACACACGAACTCGGCACACCTTTTTACGCTCGCATTGACGCGCCTGCGACGCCAACACAAAAGGATCAGCTCAAAGCTCTCACTCTAGAAAAAATTGATATGCAAGAATTGGCTGGCGAAGAGGTAAGCCAGAAACTCATTGATGCGCCCGGCAACGGTGTCGCATTTGGCGGATTAAAAGTTGCAACAAAGACAAGCTGGTTCGCCGTGCGTCCCTCTGGGACAGAAGAAATTTATAAGCTCTACGCCGAAAGCTTCCAAAGCCAAGAACATCTTGAACAGGTTCAAAAAGAAGCACAATCCTTTCTTTCTGCCGTGTTCATGAACTCTTCGGCTTCATAAAGTTAACTTAACTGTTTGTTTCATCAGTCCATCAGGATCTGCGCTTTGGCCCACATAAAAGTCGAAACTCCCTGCCTCTAACACCAGATCAAGTTCTCGTCCCACAAAGGCCAAGTCTTCAACGGGAAGCGACCAAGAAATTGTTCCTTCTGTGTCTTGAGCCAAAAAGATTTTTTTGAGTCCTTTAAGTTCTAATAGTGGACGTGCAACGCTTGCAACAAGATCATGGATGAAGAAAAACACAGTCGCCACACCCGCGAGCGGTCCTTCGTTACGTAGTCGCACACAAAATTCAATTGTTTCATTTTTTCTGACAAAAGGTGTCGAACAAGTGAAATCTAACAAAGAAAATGTGCAATAAGACAGTCCATGGCCAAAGGTAAATTGTGGCGTAGATGGCGTGTCAATGTAACAGCTTGAATAATGTACGCCTAATTGCGTTGGGCGTCCTGTAGCACGTTGGCTATAAAATATGGGCGCCTGTCCAACCTCTCGTGGCCATGAAACTGGTAGTTTTCCAGAAGGGTTGACTTTGCCAAGTAAAATATCTGCAACCGCATGGCCGGCTTCGCTACCTAACTGCCACGTTGCAAGGACTGCATCCGCGCTTTCAAAAAGCCAAGGAGCCGTAAGCGGCCGACCAGATGTTAGCATTACAACAACTGGTTTACCCAGCCCCAGCACGGCTTCAGCCAATGCTCGCTGCGGGCCAGGCAAGCCAATATCTGCTCGACTTGCCGCTTCGCCGCTCATCTGTGCTGTTTCTCCTAGACACAGGAGGATGATTTGCGCTCCCAGACAGGCATCAAGGGCATTATCTATACCTGCGATATCCATCTCAAGAGCGTCAACTCCCGAAGCAAGATTAATACGACAGTTGGGTAGAGCAGTTTTTATGCCCTCAAAAAAGGAAACAGTTTTTTCTTCATGACCCGCCGACGCCCAAGATCCGAGCATAGCGTCAGCATTGTCGGCAAAAGGTCCGATCATGGCCAGACACGTAAGATCAGGAGAAAGGGGCAAAAGCTGCTTTTTATTCGTCAAAAGAACGATCGCGCCTTGGGCTGTCTCTCTAGCCAATAGTCGATGAGGGACTTTATTATCCTTTGCAGTGGGAGAAATGACACCACCGCGTCGAAAGGGATCATCAAATAGGCCCAAGAGTTCCTTAAGTCGCAAAACGCGACGCACACTATTATCGATCTCTTGCAACGAGATAAGTCCGCGTTCGATAGCTTGTGGTAAGCATTCGCTATAGGCATTACTCGTCATGTCGATATCTACGCCGGCGTTAAACGCAAGAACAGCCGCCTCAGTGAGATCCTGAGCGACACCATGATTAAGTAATTCTCCAACCGCATTGTAATCGCTAATGACGACGCCCTTAAATCCAAGACGCTCCCGCAAAATATCTCTTAATAAATGACTGTTAGCGGTCATGGGTAGACCGGCAATATCATTAAAAGCGGGCATGATCGCGACGACGCCTGCGGTGATCGCAGCGGCAAAGGGCGGCAGATAAACTTGCAGTAAGGTTCTTTCCGACACCTCGGCGGAGGCATATTCACGACCAGCCGTTACGGCGCCATAGGCGCCAAAATGTTTGGCTGTCGCCGCAAGTGACTGCCGACGAGTAAGGTCTTCCCCCTGAAAGCCCCGAATTTTGGCAATAGCAAGTTGCGCTGCAACCCAAGTGTCTTCTCCGGGGCTTTCCGCCATTCGTCCCCAGCGAGCATCGCGCGCGATATCCAACATAGGTGCAAAAGTTAGAGTGATGCCCTCTTCACAGGCTTCTTGCGCTGCAGCATGAGCTGTTTTCTCCCACAACAATGGATCAAAAGCGCAAGCTTCGGCTAAAGGTATAGGGAAAATTGTGCGATGACCATGTATAATGTCGTGACAGAGTAATAATGGGACGCCAAGACGACTTTCCTCCACAGCCAAACGCTGCACACGCGTAACTTCCTCGCTCCCCCAAATATTTAAAAGACTGCCAATCCGCCCATTGCGGATTGAAGCGTCAACCACTTCATCCACGCTAGGGCCTGTGACAGCGCGAAAAGAGGCGGCCATATTTAATTGGCCGACTTTTTCTTCAATCGTCATTGCATCAAGCAAAGCTTCGAGACGATTCATATTTTTAAACTTTCAGACTGGGTAAAAAAAGTATTAGTAAATATAGACGACAAACTTTATCAATTCTATTTTTGAAAAAGCCAAATTGCTATAAAATAATTTTCCCCAGGATTTTGTACTTCGGATCAATCATAAACCGAACAAGAACCAATAAAATTTTCTTCCATAAGACCCTTCTCGTTGATCTGATAAGCAAAATATAAAATTTTTTGGGAGAATTTTGATAAAAACAACCGCCTTAAGTTTGGTCACAGGCAGTTTGCTTTTGGTAAAAACTCAATAATGAGAGCAAAAAATCCGCTTATCCCATAAAAAACATGATATTTTCTTTCTAACCACCCTGAATCTTCATCCGAGGCCTGTTTCTTCGACTAGCGAAGAATAATTAAGACAAATGACTTTTAGCCTTTTCATAGCTTAAAAAATACAAATCCGCTCTCCGCAAAAAGAGAGCCCTTCTGAGTAAGCCAGGAAAAATGCGAATAGGAACGGATAGGTTTTATGACGCATCAGTCAAATCAGCAGATAAAACACGCGGCCGGCACAATAGGCTCCGTCATAAGTGGATTTTTGGCCCAGAACGGCGGATTGATAAAAGCCCTCTTGACCTCGCCTCAGCGCAAACAACTGATCCAACTTGCTCTCGCACTCGTGGCAGTAATAGCTGGAACTGCCTACGCGCAACTCCAGCTCAATGCCTGGAATAAGCCTTTCTACAATGCCTTAGCAAATAAGAATTTAACAATTTTTATACAGCAACTCGGCGTTTTTGTTGTGCTTGCGAGCATTCTGCTTGTATTAAATGTCTTGCAAATGAAGCTCAATCAAATATCTAAAGTTATTTTGCGCAAAAGCCTTGTCGATGATCTCATTGCCGATTGGTTGGCTCCTAGACGAGCGTTTCTACTCTCTTACGCAGGAGAGATTGGCGCGAATCCTGACCAACGTATACACGAAGACGCTAAGCATCTGACAGAGCTAACAATAGACCTCAGTATTGGTCTCTTACAATCGACCTTATTAATATCGAGTTTTATCGGTGTTCTGTGGGCGCTTTCAGGACACGCTGTGCTCCAAATCGGTGGCCAAGTCCTCTTCACTCAGCCGCCAGGATATATGGTTTGGTATGCACTTTTATATGCTGGCGTCGCTTCATTCATTAGCTGGCGGGTAGGCCGTCCGCTCATTAATCTCAACGCTGAGCGTTATGCTCATGAAGCCGACATGCGCTTTGCGCTCGTGCATGTGAATGAAGAAATTGACGGCGTCACGCTCAATAGCGGCGAGGCTGATGAACAAGCCCGCATCACATCAATCTTCGAAGTCGTTTTGGAGGTCTCCCGTCGCATTGTGCAAGCGGTAACCCGGCTTACCTGGGTCACCGCTGGATATGGCTGGTTCACCATTGTGGCGCCCATACTGGTAGCAGCGCCAGCATATTTTCAGGGCTCTATGAGCTTTGGGGAATTGATGGTAATAGTAGGAGCCTTTAATCAAGTTCAACAATCCTTGCGTTGGTTCGTTGATAATTTCGCAAATATCGCTGATTGGCGAGCAACCGTGTTGCGCGTCGCGAGTTTCCGAAAGACGCTGCTGAAAATGGATTCACTGGCACAAAATGAAAACCATATCCAATTTGAGGATTCGAGCGATCCGTCTATTCGTATTGACAATCTTCAAATCTCGACGCCCACAGGAACTCTTAAACTCAATCAAACATATATTGAGATGAAGCCGGGTGAACGGATCCTAATTACAGGCGAGAATGGTGAACAAAGATCTCTCTTTTTTCGCGTGATCGGGGGACTTTGGCCATGGGGCAGCGGGAAAATTATCCGACCAAATTCAGATAGAATTATGTTCCTACCGATGCGCCCTTACATTGCACCAGGAACGTTGCGCGCGGCCATCAACTATCCTCATTCACATGAAGTCTATGACACTCAAACAATTGACAGGTGCTTCCAAGATGTTGGCTTAGATCATCTTCGACCATTCATTGATGTAACAGATCGATGGGATCGACGGCTAAACTATACTGAAAAACAATCCCTTATTTTTATACGCGTCCTTTTGCATCGGCCACAATGGATTGTCTCAGATGGCGCAATAAAGGCGCTGATTGAATCGAATGCTCTGATAAAATCAATCTTTGAAAAAGAATTATCAACCATTGGCGTCATTGGCGTTAGAGAAGCGGATGATACTAACCACTTCTTCACGCAAAAATTCCATCTTACCCTTGACCATCAAGGTATAACTTTTAATCTCGCGGAAGCCTGCAGCGACGGTCAAATCAAAACACAAAAAACCTAACCATTTTTTCAAAACTGAAAGGTTTTTCACACATGAAAACTACGACTGCTTTACAGAAAGGCCTTTCCGATGAAGAATTACTTGATCTCGTCCAACGCCAGACCTTTCGTTATTTCTGGGAAGGCGCACATCCAGTCAGCGGTCTTGCTCGAGATCGATCAAATCGTTTTAGCGATCCCAGCGACGATGCTATTGCGATCGGAGGCTCTGGCTTTGGTATTATGACCATTATTGTCGCCTGTGAACGTGGGTGGGTGCGGCGTGAAGAAGCGCTTGAACGTCTCAATTCTATGCTTAATGTTTTAGACAAATCTACTTGCTACCATGGAATGTACCCTCATTTCATGAATGGCTCTACAGGCGCAACCATCCCTTTTAGTCGCAAAGATGATGGCGGAGATGTTGTTGAAACCTCTTTCCTCTTTCAAGGCCTCCTATGTGCACGCGCCTATTTTGATCGTGACTCGTCTGACGAATTACGCTTTCGTCAACGCATCACCTATCTATGGGAAGAAGTTGAATGGAATTGGTACACACAAGGCGGTCGCAATGTCTTGACCTGGCATTGGAGCCCTACAAATGGCTTTGCGTTGAATCATGACATTCGGGGCTGGAATGAGTGCCTAATTACTTATGTACTCGCCACTTCTGCCCCGCGTTATGGCATTTCACCTCACGCCTACCATGAAGGATTCACCCAAGGACGTCAGTTTCTTAACAAGCGCATATTTGAGGGAATTGAACTTCCACTTGGTTCAGATTGGGGGGGGCCACTTTTTCTCGCCCACTTTTCGTTTGGTAGCATTGACCCACGCGGCTTGAGTGACGCTTATGCAGACTATTGGCTTCAAAATGTCAATCATACATTGATTAATTACGTCTATTGTCTTCGTAATCCAAATAACTACAAGTCCTATGGTCCAAATTGTTGGGGACTAAGCGCCGGCGACGCTGTTAACGGTTACGCAGCAAGCGCGCCAGATAATGATTTAGGTGTCATAAATCCAAGCGCAGCGCTCTCAAGCTTCTGCTATGCGCCAGAACAAGCCATGGCGGCACTTCGTCATTTTTATGAAGATTTAGGCGATCGACTTTGGGGGCGCTTCGGCTTTGTCGATGGGTTTAGTCCACAGCATGATTGGTATGCGGACACCTTCCTTGCTATTAGCCAGGCGCCAATTATCATCATGATCGAAAACTATCGGTCTGGCCTGCTGTGGAAATTATTCATGGGCATTCCTGAAATCCAGGAAGGTATGAAAAAACTTGGATTTAAGAGTCCTCATTTTTCGAGTGTCGCTTGATCAATTGGCTGAACAAAGAAGCACGTTTCGCTGCTGCTGCCATACTAAACGCCATTTCCGCGACGCATATTGTCAAGCAGCGTCCTGGCTTTGGTCAAAAGATAATTCCGCGTTTAGGCTCTGTACTTGCTTCGCCTATTCCAGCCTCCTATGATCCTGATCCAGATTATTTCTTTCACTGGTTTCGTGACTCAGCGCTTGTCATTGACGCATTACGCGTTGCGCTTGATCTGGAATTGATCAAAGATGCGGATGCGAAAAAGAAATTAAGCGAATTCGTAGAATTTTCTTATAGTTTGTTGCAACTAGACGGGCGGGCATTTCTCCATCACAATGATTATCACAGTCATACTCAGACATCGTTTTTACAATATTTACGCAACGAAGCCGATATCGCTAATATTACAAAATGGACTGTTTTAGCTGAGACTCGAGTCAATCCTGATGGCTCCATTGATATCACCCGTTGGTCACGGCCCCAAACGGATGGATCCGCACTCTCAATCTTAACACTACTGCGCTGGATTAATGACCATACTGAATTAAATGACGAACTAGTCGCAATAATTGAGAAACTCATTATCGATCAACTACACTTTACGTGCTTGAATGCACACAAAATGAGCTTTGATATTTGGGAAGAAGAAAATGGATTTCATTATTACAACCAACTGATACAACGAGAAGCCCTCGACAAAGGCGCCGCTTGGTTGACGCTTAAAGATATTACTGCTCTAGCCAGCAACTGTCGTTGCATCAGTGACAACTTATCTGCTCAACTCGAAACTTACTGGGATTCTTCTGCTGGCTATATCCGCTCACGCCATAACGTTGCCCAAAGCAATGACGATAAAAGTCTTGATATAGCTGTAATTTTTGCCGTTATTCATAGCGCCCGTCTCCATGGAGACAACAGTGTTCTGGACCCTAAAGTTCAAGCAACATTAACAGCGCTAGAAGAACTTTTTGAAGCTGACTACCCCATCAATCAATTACGTCCTCAAAATCACGGTCCTGCCTTAGGACGTTATAAAAACGACGCTTATTATAGCGGTGGAGCCTATTTCTTTTCAACACTTGCAGCGGCGGAGTTCTATTTTAGCTTGACGGTCTCGCTACAACGTGGCGGCACGCTTGTCATTTTGCCTGAAAACGCGAAGTTTTGCGCTCGACTTGGGCTTACAAAGAATTCACAACCTGAGGAGCAGATTAAATCTACACTCGCGCGTGGCGATGCTATCATGCGCATGGTTCAAGCCTATACTCTAGAGAGCGGTGATCTTTCCGAGCAGTTTGATCAAGTAACCGGCGCGCAAACATCAGCTAAACATCTAACATGGAGCTATGCGGCCTTTATCACGGCTTTTGCTCAGCGCCGTCATGCCGCTCTGGCCATTCGAGATTAATGCCTAAAGATGTCGGCAGCGATGGCTTGAGCAATCTTTCGCCAAAATAGCGGCGCGCACCAAGAGCCTGTTGGATAAGAATATTTATATACACGCCCGGTCCACTTGAATAAATTCGCCATCCACCATTAAAGAAAATTGAATTATTTTTGACCCGCTCCCATTCATCACTTGCCTGATAACGATCTCTAAAAGCAGCGTCACTACTGCTAAAATATGTGTTACGTTGGCGTAATGAAGCGGTGGGCAAGATCTCCGTTACTGAAATTGGATTAACGGTTAGCAACGCAGTTCTGAGTGCTTGTGATTCATTCAAAACGCTCATTGCCTCGCAATAACGTAGATGCGAATGCGTATACATCAGGCCAATTTCTCGCCCGAAAAAAGCCGATGACTCCGCTCTTTTGAAAATTTTCTCTAATCCACCATTATAGGCGATGGGTTTATCCATCAATCGAGCACCATCGACAAACAAAAGATGTTCACGAATGAGATCGAGGTGATGGCGAGATTGTTCCGGTGTAAAAAGCTCACCTAGGATCGCCTGTGTCATCGGAATTAACGAATAGCACACGCCCGTATGCGTATCGCTTGGATGTATTAATAAATCCGGCGCACCACCATCTGGCTTGAAAACGCCGTAACCTGCTACTGTGCCATCGCGCATGAGATATCTATTGAAATCATTTCGGATATTAGCAGCGAGCAGTTTAAGTTCCTCAGCCTCATATTCCATGCCTTTACGCTGTAATATTATCGCATAACGACAAATCTGCTGATATAATAGCGCGACGGTCCAACTACTTACCATCCAGTCGCGTTTAGTCACATCAACGGGCTGTAGCGCATCGTTCCAATCACCATTGCCATAACGAATCAGATATGTTCCGGCAATAAATCGATCTTTTACCGTAGCAATAAGTGTCTCAATATGAGTAGCGATTGAGTCAAGACGCTCAGTCTTCTCAAAATTATCCTCCCGTCGCCAAGCGATTTCTTCATCCAGAAAATCAAAATCTCCTGTTGCTTCAATATAATCGCACAAGGCTTTTAATGGCCAGACAATGATATCTCCATGTGATGATTTATCTTGAATGAAAGAATAAGGCTCCAGCATAAACCACTGCGGCCAATCGCCCTGCTTTTCATATTGTTGAGCGAAGATGATCCTGAGGATTTGCTTTACAGGCTGGTCATGTTCAAAAGAAAGAAACAGCTCAACAGGCCCCTGACACACATCTCGAGTACCCCAGGCAGCTCCCGTATATTGCTCTAATCCATGCGGCACAGTCACATGAATAATCGCATCATGCGCCAACCAGGGTAGCATAGTGTTTAGCGAGGCTGCTTCAGCTCTTATCTGGGCATCACTGCTTGATGTCTTAATCTGAGCGCCTCTCGTAATATTTCGCCAATAAGTGTCTGCCAACCTCAATAAATGCTTTTCTTCCATGGTTTTTGTATATTTATTCGCAAGCTCTTTTGCATGTAAAGCATCGGTCATTGATCCAACGACGGCAAAAACGAATTCTGTTATTTTTGATGTACGGATTACAGCATAAGCACCGCTTCGTTGTTTGCCTTCTACATAAAGCAGTTCATCACCACCGATAGATTCAACTCTATCTGCTGTGCTCGTAACTAAATGATAGCTAGCTTGAGGATAATGTTGCCCCCATATGGTATCGGCCGCTGGCGTGAATGAAAAACGCTTGTTTACATTATCAATCTCAATGTTCGCCGCCTGTCCATATTCTCGTTCGCCTAGAACGATATGGCCAAAAATGAGAAAGCGACAAGATTCTCCTTCAACACTTATGCGCCATTGTAATGCTGAATCTTCGCTTGAGGCCGTGACTGAAATACAAATAGTTCTATCACTAAATTTATAAATCCAACGACTATCATTCAGTCCTATTTCAAAAGCTGAAGGCACACTCAATAGACGCCAGCCCTCCTTCAATTCTACGAGCATTCTTAATCCGCTCGCACGCGTAATGTTGTAGGGATCACGTGATACTGAGAAAAGCTTATGGAAAGAGGTATTGCCGATGGTTAATTGGGCGCTGAAGACGCCATGCATCCAGCAAGTAGAACAGAGCGTTGTCTCATCCGGCAGGACACCTTGTCCTGTGCGCAGTAATGCGCCATGACGCCGCGCAACAAGACGTTCTTTATCCCTCAGAACAATATGACGTTGATATGATGTATTTGGCGTAAAGAAAGATAGAAGTTTACCATCTACATTCTCTTCATGAAGACGATTAGGATAATATGCATTAATCACAGATGCATCTAAAGGCTCTGCAATTGCCGCATTCGCCTCATGCAGGATACTAAACATAGGAAGCGATAGATCGACAGATACTGGCGCAAATTTCTGTAATAACTCTTCGATACTATCAATTGACTTAAGATCTTCTTGAGACGAAGCTGCAGCATGATCAGGTTGATAAAGACCAAAAAAAGTCCAGCAAGCAGTCGCTCCCGGCGCGAGGCTTACCGGTTTGGACTGTAATGCTGCACATGCAGTTTCATATTGTAGCCGTTCTGAGGGCAAGTTTACGCCGAAGACACCACCAACAAAGTCAACGTTACGCAGATCATCACCCATCAGTTGTCGAAAATCTGTGGCAAAGCCGACAGCCCCTTCAATACAGCCATGAGCGACCCAGGGATAAGCGCCGCCCTGAGCTTGATTTTGTCGCGCCATCAAGATGATTTTCATGCGAGGATGATGTGCGATATGATGATCAATATACTGGCTGGCATAAGCTTCGTTATTCATCAAGAAACCTGGATCACCAAGCCCAAGATCTTGAATGAAAATGGAATCGCACGATAATTCACTCTCTCCGGAATTAATGACTTCTACTCGCCAAAGCCATAAATTAATGTCTGGATCTAAAGACAGACACACACGATGTTTTATGTCACCTTCTTTACCTTCCCACACAAACTGATTGCCAGAAGATCCAATACTACAGCGCGCTCTTGTTCCAACAATCGGCACAGTCTTTGGTTTATGGCCACTAATACGTAAAACTATCCCCCCCATTCCACCTTCAATCGGTAAAGCATATGATTGATTGATCATTGTTGTGCGACCATCCTTCACAGCTTCAATGGCGTAGACCATACCGCTAGGCAAAAGACTGAACGTCAAACCAGTTTTGTTGGAGATAAGTTTAAGATTCAGATCGTCACGGCATGGCGTCCTAAGTATTTCATTTTTTGTTTGCATCTTTGTTACTCCTAGGAAGGACACATAGCGTTACTTTACAATGACTTGCCAGAGCTGTACACATAATTACGATACATTCGTGACACCGAGATCCAAAACATCATAAGAGATATTTCAAATTACATTAAAACCTATCTGACTTCGATATTAAATTCAGCTTTATTTTTAATGTGAGCTTATTATCTATCCGATAAAACGAGAAATGTTGCCTTAAATAAATAAAAAAACACTCCTCCTGCAGTTAATTATTTCAGAACAAATTTTCTTTTATAGCTAAACCCGAAAGTTATTGTGGATTGTTAGTTATGAAATAAACCAGTCTTCAGCTTAGCTGATCCGTCATAGGCAGGAAAATTACACAAACCAATTCCAGTCGGGACGATCAAATAAGCATACCTACAAAATCTCTCTCTTATTTTGATTATCGAATAAATCTTGACTAGTTTAAAAATTTTACGGGGGCAGTCTTCATAAAACCCACTCTTACTGGAAAAGAAAATATTAAATGACAAAAATATTGATCAATTACGATGGCTCTACACCATCAAATGACAGAAAAAACTCATTTCTGACCGCGAAAACTTATGTTACAATTCAGTTGTTTAATTCAATTGGGAACGATAAAAATGATGATACTAACGAAAGAAGAAACACTGCCAATCTTTCAAATAACCTTCTTAGCATTAAAAGATATATTGGATAAGGCTGTTTCATTTTCTAAATCAAGAAATATTGATGAGACTATTATTTTACAATATCGACTCGCTCCAGACATGCTTCCATTTATTCGACAAATACAAATAGCAACTGATCTCCCCATAAATGGTTTATCACGTCTTGCCGGCGCTGATCCGATACGTAAAGATGATAATGAAAAATGCATGGATCAGCTCAAAGAGAGAATTGATGATACACTCAAACATATAGAATTACTGGATTTCAATAAGATTACTGCTTCTAAAGATATTAAAATAAACTTTCAATTAGGAGCGACAAATCAGGGTACAATGAAAGGAGATGAATATTTTAAATATTTTATAATTCCAAATTTTTATTTTCATGCCGCTATGGCTTATGCAATTCTTCGTCATTGTGGCGTAGAACTTGGCAAAAGTGACTTCTTGGGCGGAATTCCGATAAATATGTCCTAGCTAAAGCTGATAAACTGAAAATTCAATATTTTTAAGCGTCATGTAACTTGCGGAATGTTTATTTTAATTGCAATAATAGTAAATCTTTGCTGAGAATATTATCAAGCTTATTTTGCATGATATGATATATTAAGAACAACCTTCAAGGTAGTTATCAATTTTGTTTTTTTGAAAGACAGAAAATTTTTATGCAGACAAATGTAATATCTTTTGTTTCAAATTTTAATATTATTAGTGCAACTTCTAACAATACAATTCACGTATAACTGAAACTGGTCAGCGCTGGGCTGCTCTTGATATAACTTTGTGCGGGCTAAGAGATTACCGATCCGTCACATTTCCGATTGTTTAAGATTGATCAGCGCTTGTATGCCCTGGCGAGATTAATTTGATGAGAATGCGCCTGCTCTTCAGCTTTTCATAAATTCAGGCTCAGCCGCTATTCAGCTTACGTTAAGTTTCGACATGAAATGAGCTGTTGTCTTGAGAGAATAAAAGACATAGATCACTAACCTGCCCCCAAAAGGCGGTTCAGTTGAATGTTAGTTTAAGACATAGCTGTTTGCCAAGCTGGTCTTCCCCCTGAAAAGTGGTCCTCCCTGAAGTATGGTTTTGAGCCCGTGAAGCGCTTGGGAAAGATAGTCCAATTTCAATGTTAGTTTCTGACGGCGTCTGAACCTGTATTTTGCTCTAAAAGCCTTGCCTGCAAAGCATATTCTCTCGGTGTTATATTACCAATACCCATGTGAGGGCGGCTCACGTTATAATCGTTTCTCCAGGCTTCAATTAGACGCTTGGCCTCCGCCAAGTTGATGTGCTGACGTCGCAAGGGAAGACGGTTGCCGAATCCATTCGATCGATAGGCGTTACGGAAGTAACGGATTATCGCTGGCGTCAGGAGTATGGTGGTCTCAAGAGCGATCAGGTTAAGCGCTTGAAAGATTTAGAGCAGGAAAATGCTCGTCTTGGAAAGCAGTATCTGACCTAACGATTGAGACGCTTATCCTGCGGTAGGGTATTTACGATCTTTCTCAACCTCTTGGACATACGAGCGTAAAAACCACCGAAATTTATCTAAATCATCTAACCCATACTGAAAAAGCTCGCGTGAAAACGACAAATATAAACAGACCAATTCTCATCCAGAATAAAGCTGGATGAAACGAAGCATCACAGAACCTTTGTGCATCACCATGCTAGAAATTACGACCTGTCACAAAATCTGGCACAGTAAAAGTATATACGGCGGTTTTTAGGACGATTTAGTCTTATTAACAGTCAGTTGTTCCGGGCACAGCGTTGCTAATTCCGGTAACTTGAAAACCGCCGTAGGTGAAAGCCTACCGTGAGTTCGAATCTCACCTCTTCCGCCATGCCATATTCTAAGTAATTGTTTTATATTAATTTAATTTACTGACCCTAGCGACATGACGACTGATATGACAGTTGATCGCGCACTGATCTCGCCATAGAGCCCGGACCTGACCAGCCGCTCTCCAGACAAAAAAGAGGAGCAGTTACCCTAAATAATACCATTATAACCAATGGCTTATGGATTTATTGGCTTCAAAATTATAAACATTTGGGAAATTTGTTTTGTAAAAACCTCTGAATATTCAGATCATCCAGATATTCAGAGAGATAAAAAGTGCGCGCGCTCTATTGGCGCGTGATTGAATGAGCGGGCAAACCTTAAAGATGGCTCGCTTTACCCATTTAAGATTTGACCCTTTAGACCCCACAGCCAAATTATGGATGAAAAGTTGAGACGATCCGTCGTGCATGCGGCAAATACAACACGTAATTAATGCGCCCAAAGACTTGGAGACAAAAATTGCCGGGACTTAGCCGCCGTGTATCGTTTCTTGATGCCCTTCGTCAGTCAGACTATGCGTAAAAGATAATTTTTTGGTTAGAATAGAATTATTACGTCTGAATCAACGAAAAACAAACAAGCCAATGAGAAGCAAATGAAACTGCGCATATTTTTTACAGTCTTTTTTATTGTTCTAGTTTTTTTTGCAGTATTTAATTTATGGCACAGTATTGAATTAAAAAAGATAGAAAATGAACTAGAGAAAACACAAGCTGAAATAAATACATCAGCTGAGTATGCAGAAGATCTTGTGCTAACGTCTCAATGGCAAACAAGACTAGCGCGCAGCTATGTTATCAATGCTTCGCGTAAGAGTGATAATCCAAACACAAATATCCAAAGACTTCGTTGGTATAATAGAATGAATGATATTTTAGATGGTAAGGTCGCTCGACCAGATAATTATGGTTTAGAATATTGGGACCTCATTATAGCTGGTTTGATAACGCTCCCTGAGAACCCGCCTGCTGGCGTCTCTATCGAGGACGCGTTTATACAATTAGGGATTACTGCAGAGGAATTTAATTCTTTGAAAAGCGCAAGAGCGCTTCTTTCGAGGATGGGCGCGACAGAAATTGCCGCCATGCATTTTGCCAATGGCGAATTCGATGATGGCACAGGCGCATTCAGTCGCAAAGGAAAACCGGATGTAACAAAGGCCACTACACTGCTATGGAGCGAAGAATATTTGAAATTTAACGGAGAACTGAGCTTAGAGGTATCAAAATTTAAGTCTCGAATAATGAATAGGTTTGCAAAAGTTTTAGACGAGCGGCGTAATTACTATAATCATTTATTAGATTTAAATAATTACATGGCCTATCTTGTGTGTTCATTAGTTGCCGCAATAGTCATTTTTATACAATTTAATCTCATTAAACCAGCAACAAAGCTGCTCCATGTTGTGCAAAACATAAGCGCCGGCAATTTCAGCATAAGAACCGACATTAATAAAAATGATGAAATTGGTCAGTTGGCGAGCGCCATCGATATAATGGCTCAAAATTTACACACGGCCTTTGATAAGCTCGAAGATAAAATTGAACTCTCAGAGAGAACCTTAACAGAACTTGATCAGGAAAGAGCCCGCTCTGAAAAGCTCCTTCATAATATTTTACCAGCAGCAATTGCAGCAAGACTGCGGGATGGAGAAGAAACAATTGCAGAAGTCTTCCCGGAAGTAACAGTCTGTTTTTCCGATATTGTTGGCTTTACTGATCTCTCGGCGAAACTGGGTCCTCACGGCACTGTGAACATGTTAAACGCTTTATTTGGGGCGTTTGATGAGCTTGCAGAAAAACATCATGTTGAGAAAATAAAAACTATTGGAGATTGTTACATGGTCGTAGGGGGCGTTCCTAACCGTGACTCGCTCCATTGCCAGCATATAGCAGACTTCGCCTTAGAGGCTCTCAAAGTCGTGGAGAAGCTGTCAGCCCAATTTCCCTTACCCATTAAAATGCGGTTGGGCATTCACACAGGAACTGTAGCGGCCGGCGTTGTTGGTAAGAAGAAATTTTCTTATGACCTTTGGGGAGATGTCGTAAATATTGCGAGCAGATTTGAGACAACGGCTGAGCCCAATAAAATTCACGTCTCTGAATCGGTAAAATTCAGAATTTCCGATGATTATTTATTCCTAGATGGCGAAGAGATACCTATGAAAGGACTTGGCCTCACAAAATCGTTTTATCTTTATGGAAAAAAAAACGATATGCCGGATATACTAGAATTTAAGCATGCTTAAAAACATTAAGAATCTTGTTCTATATATTATAAGCTTGATTTATTAGAGATATATAGCGCTTGCCGCCTGAACAATTGTCCGCGATAGTGATGAACTAATTTCTAAAACAAGAAATCAGCTTTAATTTGACTTTAGAAATAAGCCCCACCACGACAGAGCCCATGCTCTCACCCCTGACCTGCCTC
>Ga0208872_1000444_pt1 | contig 31710 bp, 33 predicted proteins | sample CryBogCBH12Aug08_FD_185508 | JGI IMG/M metagenome (GOLD analysis project Ga0208872, IMG submission 185508) | Freshwater microbial communities from Crystal Bog, Wisconsin, USA - CBH12Aug08 (SPAdes) | ecosystem: Environmental > Aquatic > Freshwater > Lake | place: Crystal Bog, Wisconsin, USA...
TTCCCAGGTCTTTCAGGTTCATCACAAATCCGGTTTCAGGGTCTATTTCTCCTTTTACTGTAACATACAGGTCAAAATTATGCCCATGCCAGTTCTCATTGGCACAGCCTTCAAATATTTCTTCATTCTTTTCTTTGCTCCACTTTGGATTATATAATTTATGTGCAGCATTAAAATGTTCTAATCTAGTTAAATACACCATCGCGTCCTTTCATTTTGCCGCAAAGGTAATGGTTGCCGTTTAAAATGAAAATCTGATTGAATCTTGCTGGACTCGTTTTCAAACCCGACCTTTACCGCCTTTGAATATCTGATTAAATTCTGAACTTATGAAAGTGGTGGTTACTGCAGCAACTACAGGCGAATGGATGCCTGCATTATTAAATATACCCAGCTTGTATACAAGCGATAGCCAGCGGTTTAAAGTGCAGTTCCATCAAAGTGGCGTAGGTATGTTGGCCTCTGCAGTTAGTCTAACCAGCCTGATTATCAACGATAAACCAGATTTTATTATTCAGATAGGTATAGCCGGTAGTTTTGACCCCCTATTGCAACCAGGCAATGTAGTGGTGGTTAAAAATGAAATGCTGGGTGATATGGGCGTTACAGAAGACAATAAGTGGAAAGATATTTTTGACCTTAAACTCGAAAAAAGCAGCTACCCCCCATTTGAAAAAAGAAAATTACCGAACCCTCATCTGGAAACCTGTAATCTGCTCTCCCTTCCTGAAGTAAATGCTGTAACTGTGAACCGGATTACAACCGGTGACTTGCTCATTCAGCAACTCCTGAAGAAATATGAACCGGGTATAGAAAGTATGGAAGGCGCCGCTCTTCATTATACCTGCCGCGAATTAAATACCCCGTTTATACAAATACGGGCTATCAGCAATTATATCGGCGAAAGGGATAAATCGCACTGGAAATTAAAAGAAGCCATTGATCAGCTGAATCAGGTACTCTTGCAATATATTGATAAACTGTACCAGATCATATAAACTGTATCCGTCATTGCAGATATTGAACAATTAGTTACAGCCCCTCTTTTTATGGGAATTTGTACTTTTACTATTTGATTTTGTTAAGCTTAAACCCGAAAAAATTGAAATACACTTTAGGTTTTTCCCCCTGCCCCAATGATACCTTCATCTTTGATGCACTGGTGAATCATAAAATTGATACGGAGGGACTGGATTTTGATATTGTTTTGGAAGACGTACAAACCCTGAATGAATGGGCTTTAAACGGCAGACTGGATTTTTCTAAAATCAGCTATGGGGTATTGCCCTTGCTGATTAACCAATATGTGGTTTTAAACAGTGGCGGTGCATTGGGAAAAGGTGTTGGGCCCCTGTTAATTGCAAAAGAAAATAACCCGGTACTGGATTCCATTGCCATACCAGGAGAAAACACCACAGCTCATTTATTATTTTCCATGGCTTACCCGCAGCTGACCAATAAACTGTTTACAGTATTCAATGAAATTGAAGAGACTGTTTTACAGGAAAAGGTTTCAGCCGGTGTTATTATTCATGAAAACAGATTTACCTATCACCTGAAAGGGTTAAAGAAGATAGTAGACCTTGGTGCATTCTGGGAAAACCAGCTGAATATACCTATTCCATTGGGGGGCATTATTGCCAAAAGATCGCTAAACAGGGAACTGATCCTCCACACTGATCGTTTGATCCGTAAAAGTGTTGCTTATGCTTTTGAATACCATCACAAAGAACTGGCTGCTTTTGTACAACAACATGCACAGGAAATGAGTGAAGACGTGATGCGCCAGCATATCAATTTATATGTGAATGATTACTCCTTACAATTAGGTGCTGATGGTAAAAAAGCAGTGCTTACTTTAATTGAAGTGTATAACAGGTTGCATCATCAGGAGCTTTCCAGCACTGAAAATATTTTTATTGATTAACTTTCTTTAATACATCACCATAAGCAGCCAGGCATCTTTTTCTGGCCTCCTCATGAACCACCATGGGTTGGGGATAAGTAAAGGAATCCAGTTCCGGCACCCATTTGCGGATATATTTCAAATCCTTATCAAATTTCTGTGTTTGGAGGGCCGGATTAAAAATCCTGAAATATGGTGCTGCATCACAACCACAACCTGCTGCCCATTGCCATCCTCCATTATTGCTGGCAAAATCAAAATCCAGCAGCTTTTCTGAAAACCATGCTTCCCCACGGCGCCAATCAATCAGTAAATGTTTCGCTAAAAAAGAAGCAACTATCATTCTAACCCGGTTATGCATAAACCCGGTTTCCTTTAATTCCCGCATACCTGCATCCACAATTGGGTAACCGGTATTCCCTTCCTTCCATCTGTTAAAATCCGCTTCATTATTCCTCCACGCTATTAAATCATATTCTTTTTTAAACGCATTACCTGCACTGACCTGTGGAAAATGCCAGAGTATCATTTGGTAAAAATCCCGCCAGATCAGTTCATTCAGAAATGTTTCATTTAATTCAAGGGCTTTTTTTACCAGTTTCCTGATACTAATTGTCCCAAACCGCAAATGCACCCCCAGCTTTGAAGTTCCCTGTAAAGCCGGAAAATCCCGTTGAGTTGTATACTTGGCAATCAGTGTTTCGTCTACCCTATCCATCGGAAAAGAAAAATTTGTTGGTTGAAATCCGATGGTTTCCAATGCAGGTACCGGTTGTTCAGGCTGCTGATAAAAATGATTAAAATAATCATTACACGGATAGATACGAACCGGATTTTCCTGCAGGCATGCTTTCCATTTTTTACTGTAAGGGGTGAAAACGGTATAGGGCTTCTGGTCCTCTTTCACCACTTCACTTTTTTCAAAAATCACCTGGTCTTTATAAACATGAAACCCTATATGATAACCAGCCAGTAATTGTTCAATAGCGGTATCCCTGTCAATAGCATATTGTTCATAATCGGTATTGGTATACACATCCTGAATTGAATATTTCTGCAGCAATTGCTTAAAGGCTTCCAAAGGGGTGGAATAATAAATTTCAAAGCTGCTACCCATCTTCACCAGCTGTTGCTGCATACCAGTTAATGCAGCATGAATAAATGCAACCCTTCTGTCAGCTTTATCGGACAGGTCACTTAATATGTTCCGATCAAAAATAAAAACGGGCAATACGGGTACCCCTTTTTGAAGAGCATAAAACAAAGCGGTATTATCGTCTAAACGTAAATCACGCCTGAACCACATGATAGAAACTACTGGCTGCTTATTCATTTGCACTTATAACAAAATGGAATGCCGAATGTTTATAGATACAGGGGTTGTATAAATTTTTTATACAATAAGGGCGACAATTGATGCTTATAATTAATCTTTCCCACTTCTTTCACCCACCTTATACCCCTGATAGTATTAGTAAAAAAAACTTCAGATGCTTCTTCAATATCTTCCACTGTAATTTTTGTTTCTGCAAATGGGATACCTTCTTTTCTTAAACAATCCAGCAAATATTTCCGCATTACTCCTTCAATACAACCTTCAGATAAAGCCGGGGTTTTAATAATACCGTCTTTTACAATAAATACATTGGCAATGGTAGCATCTGCAATTCTGCCGGATGGATTTAATAAAATGGCATCATTTAACTTATGTTCTTTAGCCCAGAAAGCTGCCATTACATAACATAAATAATTATTGCTCTTTAAATGAGAAAAACTATCGGCAACTTTTATGGCATCCCTGTAAATACCGGTAACCAGGCCATTCTCATTAAACTTATTATTAGCCGCATTCAGGTCCCAGGTTTCAATAATATAATGCGGATTATTATTTTCACTATCATACAATCCGCCACTTCCCCTCACCACATTTACTCGAATCCTGGCTGCTTTTTTGTGATGGTTTCTTTTAGCCAGCTCAATAATTTCGTCTTTAAATTTATCCGACATAAAAAAGCCGGTCTTATTAAACTGAAAAGCTTTTACAGTTTTAAATAACCTTTCCAGGTGATAAGATTCCAGTAATATTTTACCATTCAGCAATTTCATGGTTTCAAAGCACCCGTCACCATAACGGAATGACCGGTTATCGGCCAATATGATAGGTTTATTGTTTCTGATGATTTTACCATCAAAATTGATATAGGATTCTGGACTCATGGTGGATAGGATACTTTGTTTAAATTAGCACAATTTTTAATCCCGATACAATGAAGTTGATAGAAATTTTTGAAATACTCGAAAATATTTCACCAGCGGTTTTACAGGAGCATTATGATAATTGTGGATTGATAACCGGCAACAACTCATGGGATTGTACAGGAATTCTGTGCACACTGGATTGTACACCGGATGTGGTGGTGGAGGCAATTTCCAAAAAATGCAACCTGATTGTAGCACATCACCCGATTATTTTTAATGGACTCAAAAAAATAAATGGCAACAACTATGTAGAGAAAGCAGTTATTACAGCCATCAAAAACGATATTGCTATTTATGCCATCCATACAAACCTTGACAATATACTTAACGGGGTGAATGGGATGATTGCGAACCAATTGGGACTGGTGAACCGAAAGGTTTTAATTCCTAAACCAAACCTGTTGAAAAAACTGCAGACTTTCATTCCTGCTGATGATGCGGAGCAATTAAAAGATGCTTTATTTGCATCCGGAGCAGGAAATATAGGCCAGTACAGCGATTGCAGTTTCTCCACTGAAGGCCAGGGCAGTTTCCGGCCAGGCACTGATACCACCCCATTTTCCGGTAAAAAGGAACAACGCAATACAGAACAGGAAGTTAAAATTGAACTGGTTTTTCCTGCTTTTCTGGAAAACAAAGTCATAAATGCCCTATTAGCCAATCATCCTTACGAGGAAGTAGCTTATGATATTCTACCACTTATGAATACAGATGCAGCTATTGGGAGCGGATTAATTGGGGAACTGCCCGAACCTGCTGATGAAACTTCTTTTTTGCAAACCATCAAATCTGTCTTTGGACTGAAAGTGGTCCGACATACCGGATTATGTAATAAAAAAGTTAAAATAGTTGCCGTATGTGGTGGGGCAGGGAGCTTCCTGATTAAAAAAGCCGTAGCTGCCGGAGCCGATTTTTATATTACTTCAGATGTAAAATACCATGAATTCTTTGATACGGAAGGCAGGCTGGTTTTAGCTGATATCGGGCATTGGGAAAGCGAACAATTTACACCGAATTTATTAGTTTCCATTTTAAAAGCTAATTTCCCTACCTTTGCCGTCCTCAAAAGTGAGGTAAATACCAATCCTGTACTGTATTTTGTGTAATTTTAGAGACTGGTTTAGATCTGATTCCCTGAATTCCAACACATTAAATACTTAAAAGTCAGGAAAAACCGGTATTACAACAGATCAATTTTAAAAATCGCTGATTCTATATGGCAACAGTTAATAAAGAATACTCCGTTGAGGAAAAATTAGTAGGCTTAATTAAGCTTCAGAAAATTGACAGTAAACTTGATGAAATTGAAGTCTTAAAAGGTGAATTACCCATGGAAGTAAGTGACCTGGAAGATGAAATTACAGGTTTAAACAGCCGCAGAACGCGCATTGAAGAAGAAATCAATGGCATCAGTGAGTTTATTGAAGGCAAGAAAAACAGCATTAAAGAAAGTGAAGCTTTAATTAAGAAATATGAAAAACAAAGCGAGAATGTAAAAAACAGCCGCGAGTTTGAAGCTATTTCCAAAGAAATTGAAATGCAGCAGCTGGAAATTAAGCTTTGTGAAAAACATATCAGGGATGCTAATGAAGAACTGATTGAGAAAGCTAAAATACTTGAAACTGCAAAAAAACAGATTGCTACTAAAGATGGTGTGCTAAACCATAAAAAGGGTGAACTGGAAAAAATTATTGTAGAAACAGAGAAAGAAGAAAAACATTTTCAGAAATTAAGTGATGGAGCACGTCTGGATATAGACGAAAGGCTGATTTACAGTTACGACCGTATCCGTAAAAGTTACCATAATGGATTAGCAGTTGTACCGGTAGAACGTGATGCCTGTGGTGGTTGTTTTAATTCCATCCCTCCCCAGCGTCAGTCAGAAATTCGTTTACACAAAAAAGTAATTGTTTGTGAAAACTGTGGAAGAATTCTGGTGGATAGTGATTTGAATGATTCTGTTGATGTGAAATAATTCAGATTAAAATATTTTACACAAAAGGACTTTCCATGGAAAGTCCTTTTTATTTTCGGGATAATGAAAAAATTGGGTTTACTCCTTATAGTATGGAACCTGGTAGTAGCGGCAAAGGCAGAAAAGGTATTTGAATTTAACAGCACCTGCCAGCAGGCTTACCAGGAAATAACCAGATTGAAACTCAATAATGGCTTACTGCTGCTGGAAAAAGCCAAAAAGCAAAACCCGGATAACCTGATTCCGGTATTTCTGGAAAACTATATCGACTTTTTTACCCTTTTCTTTAATGAAGATGCCGCTGAATACAAAGTAAAGAAACCCATAATAGACCAAAGGATAGAACAATTGAAATCTGGTCCGGAAAGCTCCCCGTTTTATAATTTCTGCCTCAGTTTTGCCTATTGCCAAAAAGCGGTGATGGCCATTAAATTTGGTGAAAACCTTTCTGCAGGGCTTGACTTCAGAAGATCCTACCAGTATATCAAATCCAATCAGAAACAGTTCCCCACTTTTACGCCTAATCAGTTATTATATGGCGGGTTGGAAACGATTATTGGCACTATTCCCAAAGGCTATAAATGGTTAACCAGTTTACTGGGTATGAAGGGATCTGTGGAAGAGGGTATGCACAACCTTAAAAGCTTCACTTATAGTAACGACCCTTATGCACGGCTGATGAATACAGAAAGCTCCCTTGTTTATGGGTTTCTGTTGTTTCATATAGAAAATAAAAAAGAAGAAGCCCTTCAGTTTATTAAAGACCGAAAACTGGATGTGGTGAATAATCACCTGTTTACCTTTATGGCAGCCAATCTTTCCAAGAATGGGCGGCAAACAGAAGCCGCCAAAACCATTTTGCTGAACAGGAACCATTCACCCGAATATATGCAGTCTGAAGTTTGGGATTATGAAATGGGATACTGCAGGCTCCATCACCTGGAATTACCCGATGCCATCCTTCATTTTGAAGGTTTTGTTACCCATTTTAAAGGAAAATTTTATCTGAAAGATGTTTACCAGAAATTAAGCTGGTGTTATTACCTGCAGGGCAATTATAAAGCCGCAGAAACCGCCAGGCAGCAAATACTAAGCAAAGGGAATACTTTAACAGAGGCTGACAAACTAGCCCTTAAAGAAGCCAGGAATGGCAAATGGCCCAACCCACTGTTGTTAAGGGCCCGCATGTTAAGCGATGGGGGGTACGATATGGAAGCATCCCGTTTATTAAGTGATAAAACCCTTGAAAATTTTACTACAGATGAGGATAAACTGGAATTTTTATACCGGCAGGCCAGGATCAGTGATGATATGAAAAAAGAAAATGAAGCCATTCAGAAATACCTGATTATTATACAACTGGGCGAAAACAGAACCGAATACTATGCCGCCCGCTCTGCCTTACAGATCGGTTTAATCTACGAACACAGGGGAAATAAGGAACAGGCCATCAGTTATTATAAAAAATGCCTGAACATGGAAGACCATGATTTTAAAAATTCCCTGGACCAGAAAGCCAAAGCCGGAATTGCCCGCTGCAAAGGTGAATAAGTTATATTCCCAGACTACTTGCTTACTATCTGATTACTATCAGATTCTAATCTGATTCGAGGTTATCGCACAGTTATCCCACAGTTATCCCACATATTTCCCGCATTTTATGTGTAATAACTGCGGGTTAACTGTACCTTATCTGTGTTTTAATTTCGAAGCAGGTATGATGCAGGTTTTAATCTGTCGGCTTTTTGTAGCAAGTTATTTATGGTTTATTCAGGTTTACAGATAAAATATACCGTTTTTTATATTGGGTTCCTGTTCTATCCATTTCCATCTTCTTTCCGGAATCATTTAAAAAAATAATTGTAAATATTTCATTACATCTGCTAATTTGCAGCCCGCCATGCTCCATAAACTATTCATACAGAATTATGCCATTATTGATGAAATCAGAATACAGTTCTCATCAAAACTGAACATCATAACCGGTGAAACAGGGGCCGGTAAAAGTATCCTCATCGGGGCCTTAAGCCTTATCCTGGGCGAAAGGGCGGATACTTCTGTATTGATGGAGGGGGATAAAAAATGTATTATTGAGGGCAATTTTAAAATTGATAAACCCGAAATCAGTGCTTTTTTGCAGGATAATGACCTGGATGAGAATGAAGAACTGGTGATCAGAAGGGAAATTACTTCCAATGGTAAATCAAGGGCTTTTATTAATGATACTCCGGCTACTTTACAGCAATTAAAACAACTGGCTTCCATGCTGGTTGACCTGCACCAGCAATTTGATTCACTGGAACTGGGAAACAGTATTTTTCAGCGGGAAGTAATTGACGCACTGGCTAACCATGCTTCCGTATTACAAAGCTACCAGACAGTCTACCGCCAATGGCAGCATAGTAAATCTGAACTGAACCAGTTAATACAGCAGAAAAATGCTTTTGCCAAAGAAGCAGATTATAACCAGTTTCTGTTTGATGAATTAAAAGAACTGCACCTGGCAGACAGGGAACTGGAAGACCTGGATGCAGAATTACAGCTCCTGACCAATAGTGAAGGCATCAAAACTTCATTAAACAAAGCTTATTTTGACCTGAAGGAAAATGAGCAGCCAATATTAAGTTCCTTAAAACAAATTATTAACCAGTTACAGCATTATATCAGTTATTCCGCTCCATTGGCAGCAGTGGTGGAAAGATTACAATCTTCCCAGATTGAATTGAATGATATTGCTGCAGAACTGAATACCATTAATAATTCGGTACATTTTGATGAGGCCAGGATACAGTTTATCAATGAAAGATTGGCTGTGGGTTATAAGTTGCTGAAAAAACACGGGGTTCGGGAAACCAATGATTTACTGGCCATACAAGCTGATTTAGATAATAAATTGCAGGCGGTGCTGAACATTGATGAAGCCATTCTGGAAAAAGAAAAAGAGACCGTACGTTTACTGGATAATACAGAAAAATTAGCAGTTACCCTTTCTGCAGAACGCAAAAAGCAAATCAGCCCGTTTGAGGAAAAAGTAAATAGTTTACTGGTACAGGTGGGTATGCCCAATGCCAGGATAAAAGTGGAAATCACGGACTGTGAGTTCAATGAATATGGTAAGGATACCATTGAATTTTTGTTTGATGCGAATAAAAGCAACCGTTTTGAACCGGTAAAAAAAGTGGCCAGTGGTGGTGAACTGAGCCGTTTAATGTTAAGCATTAAATCGCTGGTTGCCCAGAAAATTAACCTGGCTACTATGATTTTTGATGAAATAGACACTGGCATCAGCGGGGAAGCAGCCAAACAGGTGGGAATTATTATGAAAAATCTGGGCAAAAACAGGCAGATTATTTGTATTACCCATCAGCCCCAGATTGCCGGAAAAGCAGATGCACATTATTTTGTGTATAAGGAAACTGTTGGACAATCGGTTAAAACCAGGATCAGGTTGCTGGAACAGGAAGAACGGATTGTTTCTATTGCCCAAATGCTGAGCGGTGAAAAACCAACCGCTGCTGCATTGGACAATGCAAGGGAAATGATTCATAAATAATATTGACAATCAATATTTTAGATCACTGTTTACACATCAATTGTGGTTATAAACTATTGAAAATATTGCCAGATTTCAGAGATTTAACCCATTTATTGCCAAACATCTTTCAGACAATAATTTGCGTTTTTCTATTTTTCATGGCTTAAAATGATAAAAGGTCTTTAAAAACTCTATTTTTACCACGTATTTAATAATCTAAAACAAATTGTGATTGATATGTCGTACAATTTATTGAAAGGGAAAAGAGGTATTATAACGGGAGCGCTAGATGAAAACAGTATTGCATGGAAAGTTGCAGAAAAAGCTCATGAAGAGGGGGCCACTTTTGTATTAACCAATGCACCGATAGCCATGCGAATGGGTATTATTAACCAATTAGCAGAAAAAACCAATTCTCAGATTATACCGGCAGATGCCACCAGCGATGAAGACCTGACCAGTCTATTCATCAAATCACAGGAAGTTTTAGGTGGTAAAATAGATTTTGTATTGCACTCTATTGGAATGAGTGTGAATATCCGCAAAAAAATACCTTATACAGAACTGAACTATGAATATTTTCATAAAGGGATTGATGTTTCTGCTTTATCCTTACACAGGATGCTGGCAGTAGCCCAAAAACTGGATGCCATTAATGAATGGGGAAGTGTGGTAGCATTAACTTATGCCGCAGCCCAGCGTGTATTTCCTTTCTATACCGATATGGCGGATATTAAAGCCATGCTGGAATCTATTGCCCGCAGTTTCGGGTATCATTATGGTATTGCCAAAAAAGTAAGGATTAATACCGTTTCCCAATCCCCTACCAAAACAAAGGCTGGAGAAGGCATTAAAGGGTTTGGTGACTTTTTTGATTATGCTGATGTATTATCTCCTTTAGGAAATGCCAGTGCAGAAGATTGCGCCAATTATTGCATTACTTTATTTTCTGACCTTACCCGGATGGTTACCATGCAAAACTTATTCCATGATGGTGGTTATTCCACAACTGCAGTAAGTGATGTTTTATTGAAAAAATTGGGCATTATTGAATAAAGGAGCGCAATTATTATGAACTGGATAGATTTTACCGGGTATGTGGGTTCTTTTTTAAGTGCCATTACTTTTTTCCCTCAGGTATATAAATCCTGGAAAGCAAAAAGTGTGGGAGATTTAAGTACCTGGATGATTCTGATTGTAATTTCAAGTACCATTATCTGGCTAATTTATGGCTTTGCTAAAAACAGCGGGCCGGTTATTGCCGCCAATATAGTGGTATTAAGTTTAGCCCTGGTTTTATTCTATTTTAAATTAACGTTTAAAAAAATAAAGAAGCCCTGAAATAAAGGATTATATAAAAATATTTCCGGGTTACACCTGTTGATATATCCCAAAACACAAGTATAAAAAAAGCCATTCTGTTTGAATGGCTTTTTTTATACTTGTAAGTTAGCTTACTTTTTAATATTCATCTTCATTGAACATAAAATCCTCCTGACTGGGATAATCCGGCCAGATATCTTCAATGCTTTCATACACCTCCCCTTCATCATCCAGTTCCTGTAGATTTTCCACCACTTCAATTGGAGCTCCACTGCGGATAGAATAATCTATCAGCTCATCTTTAGTAGCAGGCCAGGGAGCCTCCTCTAAATAACTTGCTAATTCTAAAGTCCAGAACATACCTTGAAATTTTGTGCAAATGTAATCGTATAATCGAAATTTCCAAATCCAAGTTTTCTTAAATGTTTTAATAAATTATTAAAAATAGAAATCCTGGCAGATGATAACGTAAGTTTACAGCCAAGAATGCTGTTTTTTATGCTGAGAGCAGAACAAATATTTAAAAAATACGGGGCACTGGAAGTACTGAAAGGGGTAGATATTACAGTAGCGAAAGGCGAAATTGTTTCAATTGTTGGTTCTTCTGGTGCTGGAAAAAGCACTTTACTGCATATTTTAGGCACATTAGACAGTGCGGATAAAGGAAGCATTTATTTAAATGAAGAGCCCATTCATCTTTTAAAAGGTAAAAAGCTGGCTGATTTCAGGAATAATCATATGGGTTTTGTTTTTCAGTTTCATCACCTGTTACCCGAATTTACAGCCCTTGAAAATATATCTATTCCGGCATGGATTGCAGGAAAGAAAAAAAAGCAGGTTATGGATGATGCCATGCAATTACTGGAATTATTGGGATTAAAAGAAAAGGCTGATAATAAACCGCAACAACTCAGTGGCGGGGAACAGCAGCGAGTTGCCGTTGCCAGGGCATTGATTAATAAACCCAGTATTGTATTTGCGGATGAGCCTACCGGCAATTTAGACAGTCACAATGCCAGAGAACTGCACCAGTTATTTATCCAGTTAAAAACCAGTTTTCAGCAGACATTTTTAATTGTAACTCATAATGAAGAGTTAGCCGGTTTAAGTGACCGGGAGCTGCATATGAAAGATGGGGTAATACTGGTTTAAACTAACCTGGGTTTCCAGGCAATTTCAGCAACTGATAACCTGTGCCCGATAAACCGGGCTAATACAAACAGGTAATCACTTAAGCGGTTTAAATACTGAATCACCAGTGGATCTACAAACAGCTCATTTTCCTTCATATTTACACAAACCCTTTCTGCTCTGCGGCATACACAACGGGCTATATGTGCAAAAGAAACTGCTGTATGGCCTCCAGGCAAAATAAAATGTTTCATTTCCGGCAGGTCCAGGTTCATTAGATCTATCTGCTGTTCCAGAAATGCAACATCAGAGGCTTTAAGATCGGGGATTTTTAATGCCGGCTCTTTATCAGGATCGCAGGCCAGGGATGACCCGATGGTAAAAAGCCTGTCCTGTATTTCTTTCAGTACTGATTTGATATCCTTACCATTGATACTATCCGCTAACAGGCCAATATAACTGTTCAATTCATCTACCGTTCCATAACTTTCTATTCTAATATGGCTTTTAGGCACTTTTGTGCCACCAATTAAACTGGTTTTACCAAGATCCCCTGTTTTAGTATAAATTTTTAAAGCCATTTGCGGTTATTATAAAGAGCATTAACAAAAATAGAACCGCTAAGTTCATAAATAAAAAAGGAGAATAGTAAAAAACAGTATTAATGATGGCTTCTGAGATGTGCATCCACCAGTAACTGGTCACTTTCTATTTCACCATCCCTTAATCTTACCACTCTTTTGGCATACGAAGCAATATCTTCTTCGTGGGTTACCAGCACAACGGTATTTCCTGCTTCCTGAATTTTGCCAAATATTTCCATTACTTCAATAGACGTTTTGGAATCCAGGTTACCGGTAGGTTCATCTGCCAGCAGTAATGCCGGGTTATTGACAATAGCACGGGCAATGGCAACTCTTTGAATTTGCCCCCCGCTCAGTTCATTTGATTTATGATGGCTTCTTTCTTCCAGTCCCACTTTAATCAGCGCCTCCATAGCCCTGTCCATCCTGTCTTTTTTATTAACACCCGAATAAATAAGCGGAAGTGCTACATTTTCGGCAGCAGTTAAACGGGGTAATAAATTAAACTGCTGGAATACAAAACCAATTTCGCGGTTTCTAACATCTGCCAGGTCATCATCAGGCATTTTACTAACGTCTTTACCATTCAGTATATATCTACCCCCGGTAGGTGAATCGAGGCAACCCAGAATATTCATCAAAGTACTTTTTCCACTACCGGAAGGCCCCATCAGCGCAACATATTCATTTTTGAATATATCCAGTGAAATTCCCTTCAGCACTTTAATGGCCTGGGCACCCATAAAGTAACTTTTTTCAATTCCCTCCAGCCTGATAATAGAATTCATACAAATGATTTGAGTTTATTTTTTGATCACTTTAGGTACTAAAATGAACTGATTATCTTTTTGAGGTGCATTTTTAAGGGCTTCTTCCCTGGAAATACTGCCTTTTATTTCATCTTCCCTTAATACATTTCTGGTTTCACTCATATGCAACAAAGGTGCTACTCCGGTAGTATCCACTTGTTTCAGCTGTTCCACAAAAGTGATCATTCTTTGTAAATCTGTTTTGAAAGACTGTGTCTCCGTTTCCGTGAACCTTAACCGGGCCAGATTAGCCAGATTTTCTATCAATTGTTCATTAACTTCCATATAAACAAATGTAGCCGAAGAAAAATTAATTTTCTAAATGTTTTTGACAGACGAGAAAAAGAATGCCGGAATATGTTTTATCTTGCTGATATTCGGTTATACATCCATTTTGATATGAATACCAATTTTACCCTCAATCCTCCCGAAAAGCTTAAAGTGCTTGTTGCAGAAGACAATGAAATAAGTAAACTGCTTGTGACCAGCCTCTTACACCATTGGGGTTTTGAAAGCCAGGTGGCAGATAATGGCCAGCAAGCTATTGACTATTTATTGCAAAAAGACTTCGACCTGATACTGATGGACATACAAATGCCTTTAAAAGACGGTATTGAAGCCACTGTAGAAATCAGGAATTTAAGTGATGAACGGAAAAAGAACATCCCAATTATTGCTCTAACCGCCAATACTGCGATGGGAGAAGAGAAAAAATGCATGGAAGCCGGGATGAATGGTTTTTTAAATAAGCCCTTTTCCGAGAAAAACCTGCAGCAATTAATTCAATCTGTTTTAACCCACCATTAAGTCACTAATTTTATTTTGACCATGAGTTTTTATTACGACATTTCATTTATTCAGGAATTGACACATAATGATGAAACCATGATAAAAAGTGTGGTACAAACTTTTCTGAATTCTGTACCTCCGCTGATTGAAAGTTTAATGAGTTCCTGTGAAAAGCAGGATTGGTTACAAACGGCTAAAGATGCCCATAGCCTTAAATCCAATATAGATGCCCTTCAGATAAAGAGCATCCATGATGATGTAAAAAACATTGATATTTTTGGAAAACAAAATATACAACTGGAGCTGATACCGGGTATGTGTAAAAAAGTAAAGGAAGTACTGGAATTATGTATTGATGAATTAAAACTGGATTATTCAATGTAACCACTACTCCATTTATCTTTCCCTGATTTTCTTATACAGTTTAATGGCACCCATTAAAAAGCAGATAAACAGGATTAACCCAACCAGCCCCCATACAAAACTTATACTCTGTTTTACGGTTACCAGCATTACCACTGCAATTAAAATAACAGTAGACACTTCATTCCAAACCCTTAACTGCTGTGAAGAATATGCAAATACCCCTTTCATTTGCTGCTTAAAAATCCGGTGCAGGGAGAAATGGTAAAGGTACAGTAATACCACAAAAAGCAATTTGATCTGCAACCATCTGCCATCAGCTGTAAACAAAACAGCCAGCCAGCCACTTTTGAAAAGTACTGTAATACCGAAGATTAAAGTCAACACTGCAGAGGGCCAGGTAATCATAAACCATAAACGTTTGATCATGATATTCAGGTGCGCATGCAGAATATTCCGCTCTAATTCTGGTTTATCATGGGCTTCAGTATTATATATAAATAAACGGGGGATATAAAACAAACCGGCAAACCAGGTAACTACAAATATAATATGCAGGGCTTTCAGGTATAAATCCATATTAATAGCGCTTTTTATGCTTTACAAATTAAAATTTTTATCCGCTGTTTACAGATGTTTTTCTGTCAGTTTTTTAATGGTATTTACCCATAAAACATTAGAATTTAAACAGGGCACCATGGTAAAGGATTCCCCGCCTGCTTCCAGGAAACTATGTTTACCCTGCTCTGCTATTTCTTCCAGTGTTTCCAGGCAATCACTTACAAAAGCCGGGCAAACCACTACCAGTTTTTTCACCCCTTCTGCGGGTAGTTCAGTTAAACGCTTGGCCGTATAAGGAGTAAGCCACTGATCCCTTCCTAACCTTGACTGGAAAGTTTGTTCTGTTTTCTCTTTGGGTAGGCCCAAAGCATTTACTGTTAGTGCGGTGGTGACAAATGTCTGGTGACGGTAACACTGACGGTGTGCTTCAGATGAAACATTACAGCAATCAGCAGTTACCAGGCAATGCGAACCGGTAATATCTCCCTTTTTAATATGCCTTTCCGGCACTCCATGATAACTGAACAGTAATTTATCAAAGTCGTCCTGAATATAAGGACGGATACTTTCCGTTAAAGCATTTATATAATCTGCATCATTATAATAAGGGTCAACTGTAGTTAATGTAAAAGAATATCCCTGCTTTTTATGAACAGTGTACATATGTTCCACGGCTGTTTCATAACTGCTCATGGCATAATGCGGATAAAGCGGGAATAAAATTACTTCTTCCAGGCCTGGCACCTGTTGTAGTACACTGTCAAATGCAGATTTAGGATCCGGATTTCCATACCGCATGGCAATTTCTACAGGAATTTCAAATTGTTGCTGAACCGACTGCTGTAGTTTTTTCGTAAGTACTATTAGAGGAGAGCCTTCATTGGTCCAAACGGTTTTATACGCTTCAGCAGATTTAGGAGCCCTGAAAGGAACGATAATCCCTTTCACCAGAAAAGTTCTGATGAGAAAAGGAATATCGATCACTTTCCCATCCATCAGAAACTCATTCAGGTATTTCCTGACATCTTTAACTGAAGTGGAATCCGGAGAACCCAGATTCATTAATATGATTGCTTTCTTTTTTGATGTTGACATAGGTAAAAATGAGTACAAATGTACTTGATGAAACTACTGTTTAGAAACATCAATTGTCATAAAATTGTTTAATACAGCCGATAAAGATGCATAGAAATGTCAGTTTTACAATCGTCTGTTAAACATGACAATAAAATGACAGTGTGTTGACGGATATCATCTTTTTTCGCATGCTTAGCAGGATAAATTTGTGTTATAACGCTAATAAGAAGCAAAAATGAACCTTCAGAATTTTTTCGTAGCCGGCATTAACTATAAAAAAACAGATGCTTCCATGAGAGGGCAGTATGCAGTATCTCTTGAACAATATGCAACAATTCTGGAAAATGCTGCGCAACTGGATTTAAAAGAAGTATTTATCATTAGCACTTGCAACAGAACTGAAATTTATGGTTTGGCACCGGAAGCTGATATTTTAATACATCTATTATGCAATGAAACAGCAGGTGATGCTGAGACCTTCTTAGAGAGATGTTATATTAAAAAAGGTCAGCAGGCTGTTGAACATATATTTTCGGTTGGAGCGGGACTGGATTCACAGATTCTGGGAGATTATGAAATTGTAGGGCAAATGAAACTGGCATTAAAATTTTCGAAAGAGAGAGAAATGATCGGGCCATTTATTGAAAGGTTATTTAATACAGTGTTACAATCATCCAAAGCAATTAAAAATAAAACCCAGTTAAGTGGCGGTACCGTTTCTGTTGCATTTGCAGCTATCCAGTTTTTAAAAGAACACCTGTCTGCCATACCTGATAAAAAAATACTTTTACTGGGAACCGGTAAAATAGGAAAAAACACCTGTAAAAACCTGGTGGATTATCTGAACACTACCAATATTACCATTATTAACCGTACAGAAGAAAAAGCGGTAGAACTGGCTAATCAGTTACAATTACAATCTGCTCCCTATGCTGCTTTACCCGAACAAACACAGCTGGCAGATATTATTATTGTAGCCACCAATGCAGAAGAGCCTGTTATCAAAAAAGCTGATTTGGTGCACTCCTCCCCTAAAATATTAATCGATCTTTCTATACCCAATAATATTGAAGCTTCCGCAGGAGAATTGGAACATATTCTTTTAGCCAATGTGGATGAGCTTTCCAGGATTAATGATGCCACTTTACAGAAAAGGCAGGCAGAAGTGCCTAAAGCAATGGCAATTATCAAAGAACATATGGCAGAATTTTACGAATGGAATTGCCTGCGTAAACACGCTACCGTATTAAGGGCTTTAAAGCAAAAGCTGCACGATATGCACCAGTGCAACCTGTTTCTTTCAGCGTTTGACTATGATTTTGCACCTGAACTGAATACTGAATTTATACAGAAGGTGGTTAATAGCCTGGCACTTAAAATGCGCCACCAGCATACACCGGGTTGTAATTATCTGGAAGCAATCAATGATTACATATCACAACCAGTACTGGTTAATTAATCTGCATGAATAAAATATTACGCATTGGAACCCGTGACAGCCAATTAGCTGTATGGCAAGCATTACGGGTGCAGGAATTATTAAAGCAACAGGGATTTGCCAGTGAATTGGTATATATGAAAAGTGATGGGGATATAGACCTGGTTACTCCCTTGTATGAATTAGGCGTACAGGGTGTTTTTACCAAAACCTTGGATGCCGCGCTCTTAAGCAATAAAATAGACCTGGCCGTTCATTCCATGAAAGATGTGCCCACACAATTGGCAAAAGGAATTGTACAGGCCGCTGTTTTACCCAGGGCCAATTACAGGGATTTATTTGTAGTGAAAGGTGAAATTAATAAAGCAAAAGAAATAATCAATCATCCCGATACCGCTAGTTTGATTCCCTTTACCATTGCCACCAGCAGTATCAGAAGAAAAGCACAATGGCTGAACCGTTTTCCGCACCATCAGATAGAGAATCTGCGGGGCAATGTAAATACAAGGATGAAAAAAGTGGCGGAAAGCACATGGGATGGTGCTATTTTCGCAGCAGCCGGATTGGAAAGAATTAACCTGAGACCAGAAACTGCATTTGAACTGGACTGGATGTTACCGGCCCCTGCACAGGGAGCCATTGTAATTGTTTGTAATGAACAGGATCCTGAAACAAAACAGGCCTGCCAGTTGTTGAATGATAAACACACTGCTATCTGTACTAAAATTGAGCGTGATTTTTTGAAAACATTAATGGGAGGTTGCTCTACACCAATCAGTGCACTGGCACAGATTGAAAATGACAGCGTACATTTTACCGGTAATATTTTTTCACTGGATGGCAAAGAGAAAAAAGAAATTGAGTTAAGCCTGGCCATTGATCATTATCAATCTATGGGTACAGAATCAGCCCTGACTTTATTAAAAAGCGGGGCAGATAAAATTGTTGAAGCCATCAGAAATGCCGGAAAATAAGGTATCCATACTATGTACCCGCCCATTGAATGATAAAATCATTCAAAAAGCTGCTGGCAGAAACATTGGAATTGAGTGCCTGCCCTTTATTGAAACAAATCCAGTTCTAACTATTGAAACAAAGGATTTAATAGATAAGTTATCCGGTAAAAAAATAGCAGCGGTATTTACAAGCATGAATGCATTGGAATCAGTAACCAGGCAATTACCATGTATTCCTTCCTGGAAAATCTATTGTATGGCCGGTATTACCAAAGAACTGGCAATACAGTTTTTTGGCCATCAGGCAACAGTGATTACGGCCAAAAATGCAGCTGCACTGGCAGAGGAAATTATCAAAGAAAAAGAGCAGGAGGAAATTATCTTTTTTTGTGGTGACCAGCACTTGCCGGATTTACCCGAAAAGCTTTCCCAACAACATATTCCGGTAAAAGAAATGGTGGTTTACACAACTATGTATACCCCATCAAAAATTGAAAAAGAGTATGATGGAATTGTGTTTTTTAGTCCAAGTGCTGTACACAGCTATTTTTCCCTGAACAATTCAAAGGAAAAACAGGTTTTCTTTTCCATCGGTAAAAGCACTACTTCTGCTATTCAGCAATACAGCAATAACCTGGTGATTACCAGTGACTGGCCAGGAAAAGAACAGATGGCCGATTTGGTGATTACCTATTTTTCAACTTTACAACCCATACAATGAATACGCTACAAAACGATTTAATATTACGGACATTAAGAGGAGAAGCCACAGAACGCACACCAGTATGGATGATGCGTCAGGCAGGCAGGTATTTGCCTGAATATATGGTATTGAGAGAAAAATACGGATTTTTTGAAAGATGCCAGACTCCGGAACTGGCCTGTGCAATAACTATACAGCCTGTAGATATTATTGGTGTGGATGCTGCCATTTTATTTTCAGATATATTGGTGGTACCCCAGGCAATGGGACTGGAAGTGCAGTTGATTGAAAGCAAAGGTCCTATTCTGCCCAATCCTATTAAAACTTCCGCAGACCTGAACCGGGTAAGGATTCCTGATGTGCAGGAAACCCTGGGTTATGTATTTGATGCCATAAAACTGATTAAACAGGAATTGAATGGCAGAGTACCATTGATAGGATTTGCCGGTGCCCCCTGGACCATACTTTGTTATATGGTACAGGGTAAAGGTTCCAAAACTTTTGATGAAGCAAAGGCTTTCTGTTATACTCAGCCACAACTGGCACACCAGTTATTGCAAATGATAACCGATACCACTATTGCTTACTTAAAAGCACAGGTGAAAGCAGGGGCTGATACGGTTCAGATATTTGACAGCTGGGGAGGTTTACTGGGACCTGCAGATTTTGAAGCTATATCACTGAAATATATCCGGCAGATTGTGGCCGCTTTAAAGGAAGAAGTACCGGTAATTATCTTTGCTAAAGGAGCCTGGTACGCATTGGAATCTATGGCAGCTACCGGGGCAGCAGGTTTAGGAATTGATTGGTGTACACCTCCTGCTATTGCAAGACAATTATCAGGAAATAATATCACGATTCAGGGTAATTTTGATCCGGCAAAACTGCTTTCTCCAATCCCGGTCATTAAAAAAGAAGTAAAAGAGATGCTGCAAGCTTTTGGGAAAGGCCATCATATTGCTAATCTGGGACATGGCATATTACCAAATGTACCTGTAGACCATGCAAGGGCTTTTGTGGATACAGTAAAAGAGGAAAGCAGTAAATTATAAAAGTTGATTAAAACAATAAAAAATGTATTTACAACGCAGAAACAGAATATTAAGGAAAAATGCAGCGATAAGAAGTTTGGTGGCTGAATGTACTTTAACACCCAGCGACTTTATTGCCCCTTTATTTATAGACGAAGGAAAAGATATTGCCTATGAGATTCCTTCCATGCCTAATTACTACCGTTATTCTATAGACCTTACTGTAAAAGAGGTTAAAGAACTCTGGAGTCTGGGTATTAAATCTGTTCTATTGTTTGTAAAAGCCAAAGATGAAACAAAAGACAATACGGGAAAAGAAGCCTGGAATCCGGATGGATTAATGCAACGCAGTATTAAAGCTATTAAAGAGGCGGTACCTGAAATGATTGTGATGACCGATGTGGCTTTAGACCCTTATTCTATTTACGGACATGACGGTATAGTTAAAGACGGGGAAATTGTGAATGACGAAACCGTAGAAGCACTGGTACAGATGAGCCTGAGCCATGCGGAAGCCGGTGCTGATTTTGTAGCACCCAGTGATATGATGGATGGACGTATTGCTGCCATCAGGGAAGTATTGGAACAACACGACTTTACCAAAGTGGGTATTATGAGTTACAGTGCAAAATATGCTTCCTGTTTTTATGGGCCTTTCAGGGATGCATTGGATAGTGCACCTGGTTTTGGTGATAAAAAAACCTACCAGATGGATTATGCTAACCGCAGGGAAGCTATTAAAGAAACCCAGATGGATGTGGCAGAAGGTGCAGATATTGTGATGATTAAACCAGCCATGGCATACCTGGATATTATCCGGGAAATAAGAAATGCAGTAGATATACCGGTTAGTGCCTACCATGTAAGCGGAGAATATGCCATGATTAAAGCAGCTGCAAAAATGGGTTGGCTGAATGAGGATAAAGCAGTAGTAGAAAGTTTAACCTCTATTAAACGTGCAGGAGCAGATCTGATTGCCACTTATTTTGCCAAACAGGCAGCAAAACTAATTTCTTAACCCTTAATAGATTTTTATGTATATCATTGAATTAACCTACAAAGTACCTGCAGAGGAGATAGATAAACATCTGGACCCACATATGGACTATCTAGAAAAATATTACCATACCGGGCATTTTCTGGCATCCGGACGTAAAGAGCCACGTAATGGAGGTATTATTTTTGCCAAAGCAGCCAGCAGGCAAAGAATTGAAGATATTGTTTCAAAAGACCCTTTTTATATTAATGGATTTGCTGAATACCGCATCATTGAATTTAAAGCAACCAAAAAGGTAAAAGGTTATGATGAATTTGTAGGGGAAGATTTTTAGTCATTCTGTAAACACAAATTGAGCAACCCGGATAATGAGATTATTTATCAGGGTTTTTATTGTCCTAAATATATTATCCAATGAATATTTCAAAGAGCCAGGAACTGTTTTCCAGAGCATTACAATCTATACCCGGAGGCGTAAATTCACCTGTCCGAGCGTTTAAAAGTGTGGGCGGCACTCCTTTATTTATTAAAAGGGCAAAGGGTGCTTATTTATATGATGAAGATGGAAATCAGCTGATAGATTATATCGCATCCTGGGGACCGATGATATTAGGACATGCATATGAACCGGTTATAAAAGCCATACAGGAACAGGCGGTCTTTTCCACTTCTTATGGGGCACCTACAGAGCTGGAAATTAAAATGGCTGAATTGATAAAATCCATGACAGCCAATGTAGACCTGATCAGAATGGTAAGCAGTGGCACTGAAGCCTGTATGAGTGCGGTACGTGTAGCCCGTGGTTATACCGGTAAAAATAAAATTATCAAATTTGAAGGTTGTTACCATGGCCATGCAGATTGTTTTCTGGTAAAAGCCGGAAGTGGATTGGCAACATTAGATATTCAAACTGTACCCGGTGTTACAGCAGGCGTAAGTGTAGACACTTTAACCTGTCCGTATAACGACCTGGATGCAGTAAAAAAACTGGTGGAAGAGAATAAAAACCAGATAGCAGCAATTATTACAGAACCTGTAGTGGGTAATATGGGTTGTATTTTACCCGAATCCGGTTTTTTAGAAGGGCTCAGACAAATTTGTAATGAAGAAAATATTGTTTTCATTTTTGATGAAGTGATGACAGGCTTCAGGCTGGCAAAGGGTGGTGCACAGGAAAGATTGCATATTGATGCAGATCTGGTTACCTATGGAAAAGTAATAGGTGCAGGGATGCCGGTAGGTGCTTTTGGCGGCAAACAGCATATAATGGAATCTGTTGCTCCACTGGGAAAGGTATACCAGGCAGGTACTTTAAGTGGAAACCCAATTGCCATGATAGCTGGTTATACTTTATTATCTGTACTGAATGAACAACCATCTCTTTATACAGAACTGGAACAAAAAACGGTTTATTTAAAAGATGGGTTAACAAAAGTATTAACTGCTGCAGGAGTACCTTTTGTAATCAATCAGCTGGGCTCTATGATCAGTCTGCATTTCAGTGATCATGCTGTACGGGATTTTGATTCAGTTGCATCAGGCAATAATGCATTATTCAATCAGTTTTTCCATGCAATGCTGCAACGGGGTATTTACCTGCCCCCTTCAGCCTTTGAAAGCTGGTTTTTAAACAATGTATTAACACAGGAAGACCTGGATAAAACCATTTATGCTGCAGCAGAAAGCCTGAAACAGATTTTATAAAACTGTTTATTTTCGTTTTGCCTTATCCCATAAAACAGATGCTTTTTGTGTAAACAGGTAACGATAGGCACCGGCAAGCATACAATAATTCATGAAACAAAAATAATAGGGTATAAACAATATTTTAATACGCACCTGCCTGGTTTCCAGTAACCAGCCTAATACGGCCAGTAAATAAAAAAAGACCTGTGCCAGCATAATTAACTGATAAAGGAGTATGTTGGTTTGCTGTATAAAATACAGGTTTAAGAAGAAAACAAAGATCATCAGCAAAGGAGTGATCGTCCATCTTAATACCCGATGGCTTACATACTGGAAGCCCAGCAAAGGCATGAAAAAGGGATTGAATAATTTACTTGTACGGACAGTGGATTGGATTCCACCTGCAGCTATTCTAACTTTACGTTTGTATTCCTCTTTCAGGTTTTCCGAAGAAGCTTCCACAGCATAGGCATCAGGGTCGTATGCTATCTTATACCCCTTCATTGCAATTTTCATAGAGATCATAAAATCGTCCAGTAAAGTATCGGGCTCCACTGCTTCATATAATTTGGTACGAACACTAAATAATTCACCCGCTGCACCTACTACAGAATAGAGTTCATAGTCCCACTTTTTGAGTTTGGATTCATATTTCCAGTAAAATCCCTCTCCTGCTGTTGCGTCTGAAGCATCTTCAATCTGAACCCTTTTCTCTCCTGAAACAGCCCCTACTTTAGGGTCTGCATAGTGTTTGGCAATTTTAAGCAAAGCCTCTTTATTTAAAAAAGTATTGGCATCAGTAAATACCACTATCTCTGTTTCCACAAATTGCATGGCGCGGTGAACAGCCGCTATTTTACCAGCACGTACATCTTTGTGCAATAATGCTATTCTTGGGTATTTTGCAATGATAGAAGCTGTGGCATCTGTTGAACCATCTGTAATAAATATAATTTTAAAAAGCTCTTCCGGGTAATGCAGGGATAAAGTATTCTTAATTTTCTCTTCTATGACAGATTCTTCATTAAAGGCAGCAACTACCAGGGTTAAAGAAGGCGTAAATGAACCATCCCCTGGTAAGGCAGATTTTACAAATATCCTTTTTATTTTAACCAGTATATACAATACAATACCATAACCTACATAGGTATAAAATATAATAAAAAGACTAATCCAGAAGATCCATTTCATAACTTTATTTTAAAGGATAACCTAAATGATTGCTGTTAACATTATTTGTAAGATTCCACCAAATGGATTTTAATAACCAGTTGATAAACCCATATTGTTTGTCCTTACAATAGTTCAATATATTTCGGGGTGTAACAACCAACAGAAAATAAATGATAAAAACGCCAAACTGAAACAGGGATGCATTCCTTCTTTCAAATAAAATCCTGTTCCTGTTCATGAAATATTCTTTAAGGGCACTTTTCTTACCCACGGATACAGATTCCTTATGAAAGATCAGTGCTTCAGTATTAACCCATATTTCATATCCGGCTCTTTTTATCCGGGCACACCAGTCCATTTCTTCATAATATAAAAAAAAGTTTTCTGCCATCAACCCTGCTTTATCAATAGCTTCTTTTCTAATCAGCATAGCAGCGCCATGGGCAAATCCGGTTTTACCGGACATTTGATCATATTGTCCATGATCAGTTTCAAACTGTCCGGTTTGTTTATTTCTCCCGGTATAATAATCCATCTCAGTATAGCCAACATATTGCAGCATCTCCGGTTTATCGAAATACCTGATTTTAGGTGATACAATACCAACCTTGAGGTGCTTATCTAAAGTATCTACCAGCTTTTCTATCAATTTATCTGTAAATTCAGTATCATTATTCACTAAAAACAAATAGTCGCCAGTAGCAGCCCTGATTCCAATATTATTTCCACCTGCAAAACCTGTATTTACTTCACTTCTGATAAACTGTGCCCAGGGATATTTTATATTCCATTCCGGTACAGGGTTGACTGAACTACCATTATCCACAACAATCATTTCAACTGAACGATAGGTATTTTTAGCCAAAAAAGAATCCAGCATTTCATCCGTAACATGACTGTGATTGAAATTTACTGTTATGATGGAAACCTTTTTCATATTTTTTGTTTCAGGATTCTTTCTTTAATAAAATTTACTGTTTCAACATATCCGGTTACCAATATACCGCTCAAGCTGTATTGAATATGTTTACGTAAATGATAATACCCAAAAATAAGGCCGGCAAGTAAAGTAAAAGGAGTTGCAAGTGCAGCACCCCATATATTTTTAAACAGGAAAATACCCAGGAAAGCAATAGGAATATTTACAGCCAGCATAATCAATACTTTATAAAAATTGATCTTTTGCTGGTGAATGATATCCAAAGTAACCCCGTTAAATCGGTCAATAGGATATAAAATGGAAAGAAATAAAAGTAATCTGAAAATATTAGCAGCTTCAGTATTGGCGTATTTTGCCCCCCCCAATAATAATACTGCATAATCTGCCGTAAAAAATCCGAAAATGGCAATAGGTATAAAGGCATAGGTAAGCATTCCGGCATATTTCTTAGTTACAAATACCAGATGATACATATTGCTGTTGTTATAGGCAATAGCCATTGCAGACATACCTGTACCCACAAAACTTCTCAATGGAATTTCTATAATTTCCATTAAACGCTGGGGTAGATTATAAATGGCCAGTACTGCAGGGCCCAGTAAAAAAGTAATAATAAATGTATTGATGCTACTGAGCAAATTAGAACTAACATTAGTAGCCAGGCTGTATTTGCCAAAAAGCGCCACTTCCTTGATACATTCTTTAGTTCGTTTGGTAAATGTTTTCATTTTGGTGATACCCCAGAAAATGGCAACTGCACTGGTGAGGACATTTGTAAGAAAATTAATCAATAGCAGATTCTGAAGGGTTGCTATATTCAAAAGGCCCATAATAATAATAATCAAAATCATTGAGCCACTGTTAATTAAACGCAACCATAGTATTTTTAAGTAATCTTCATCTGCTATCAGAATCCAGAAAGTAACAGAATAGGGTAATGAACTTAAAAATGTGATACCAAACCATTTAATTACTACAACCAGTTGTGCATTTTTGATAAAACTGATTCCGGCAAAACAAAAAAGATCCAGCAACAATAATGAAGCCGTTAAGGCAATGGCAAGAAACCATACTGATCCTAAAACTGTAGCCCCTCTTTTACTATCTGTACCTGCATAAAACTTAACTGTTGCAGTTGTCAAAAATCCATTTCTAACTGCATCAGCCAATCCTAAAAATGTTAAAAAGAAAAACCATGTACCGGTATCTGATTTAGTTAATACCCTGTATAATAAGGAAATTGTAAGTACGCTAAAACCTGATATAACCAGGTTTCCAACCAGTGCCAGAAAATGCTTGTTTTTGAATTTGGATAAGTTCATGAATCTCAGTTGGTTTTTCCGGTAATTTTTTGGCCGTTAGTTTAGTATAAAGTAAAACATTTTTTTTGATTTCAATTATGATACAGACTTAATAATATTATTGAATAGCATATAATTGATTATTTTAAGGCTTGGTTTTTATTAAAATCAAAGAATTATTCTGATGAAACATATTTTACTGGTCTCTTTTGCCGGTTTCTTCGATAGCACCGAAGAAATACCGTATATATTTAAGAAAGCAGGATGTAGCGTTGATATTTCTTGTTCCAAAGAATCCTGGTTGAGAACCAACTGCTATCATGATAAATGGATTGAAGCCAGTACAAATGAGTCAACTTTTGCATCGGAATTTATCAGTTAATTAAAGAAAATACAGACAGATATGACTGGATAATTTTACTGGAAGATCCAACAGTAAAAATACTTAATGAATGTATTACTGATGATGAGCTGTTTAAAAAGATTATCCAATTAATAAGCCAGAAAACAGGTCTCTTCTTTCATCAAAAATTGGATTATCAGATTTTCAAGATTTACGTCATAAAATTTCTCTGATAGAATAAAAAAGTATTTGTCTGATGATTTATTCTCAGTTAACCCTGCAAACAAAGACGAAAAATTTGAAGTAACAATTTTTGACAGAGATATCAGAAGATGTATTAAGCACAGGGATTATAAAGAAATATGGCAATGGATGACCAATTACCACCATTACTGGAAATTTATTCTATTTCAGGATTTTCGCTTACTTAAAAGGACAGTTGGTAAAATTTTTAAAGACTTATTTTTAAAAATTTTTAAAAATAAATTATGAAATCATTGAATCCTGTTTTTATCCAGGTAATCTAAAATCTCCTTATCTATTTGGACATTGAATTTTCTGGCAAATAATTTATTGGAATGCAATAACTCATCCGCGTCTTTGATGGTGAATGTTTTAGGGCTTGCCTGTCCTTTAGGCCAAATAATATATCTGAGATTATTATTCATCATTGTTTGTTTAAAAGGAGAATTATAAAGAATGGTTTGAAATACAAACTCATCACTTCCCCAGGTAAATTGAAAATAATGAACCAATGCAGGATTTTTCTTAAGGTATTGAAGAATATACATAACATGGTCCATCCCAATACTAAACCATTGTGATCGGCCTACAAATTCAATGTTTTTAGGGGGCTTTCTGAGAGGAAGATATTTATTCATAAATTTCTCCACCCGGTAACTCCCACTAAATGGATAATTAGTCAAATAGTATTTTTGTAGACGTGGAATTGCTTCCTTCCATTCCTGTTCAATAGAATAATACTCCATAAAAGCAGTTCCCTTGTTTTTTGAGAAGAAATCTCTTATATATTCATTACTAACAAGAGGATAATCCTGACCACTTAAAAGATTTACCACATCATAATTAATACCAGACTGAACAATTTCATTAAACCCGTTTAAAGTAGCTTGTATAATACTGTATGCACCCCAATAAACTTTTACTCTCTTCTTTATAAAATAAACCTCTGGTAAATTAAGCGTTTCATAAAAATCAGTTATATCTGTCTTTTTATCAACATGAATAAAAAAGTGTACTCCAATGCCTGAAAGTCTTTCAACCAGCCTTTTTAACTGTAAAGGCTGATTATGAACCAATATCAGGTAAGCAATATTCATTTAAAATATTTTTGAATTATATTTTTTAATTTCTTGAAATAACGGGTGGATTCACCAATTGGTTTAAAATTTTTCCATTGAGTTTGATTCAGGTATTTATAAAAAATATTTTTGAATTCAGGGCTATTATCATAAGACTGATAAATAGGTTTTCTTTGAACAAAATGAATCAGATAAGGATCAGGGTGTTCAAAAGTGCAAAAATGATTCCATAAAGGATTTAATTCAAACCATTGGTTGGCGAGTACTACATTTAATCCATATTGATCAGGATAATTAGCATATTTTTTATTCCTGTCTATACAATCTATAATCTTTTCAGTTACCTGTTGATCTCTCCATTTCTTCGTATTCATCAATAAAAGGCCTGTATTAAAATACCTGGTGGTACCATCAATCCCAAGTTCCTTATAATTTAAAACACCACCCCAGGAATTATCAAATGTAATGATACGGGGATCCAGAACAGCACCTACAACAGCATCTCCTAAATCAATTTCAAACAACTCAGTGATATCTTTCTGAACAATCATATCTACATCCAGATATAAAACCTTTTCTATAGATTCAGGAATAAAATAGGGAATGAACAAACGCATATAGATATTCAGGGGGTATGAACTTCTGTCAAGCGGCAGATTCATCCCTTTCGGAATTACTTCATTCATGCCTTTCCAAACAAGATTTGTGATAGTGGAGTTTATTGAACGCTGTAGTTTTTTCTGACTGGATTCACTAACGTTATCTTCTATAATGTAAACCTGAATGATTTGACCTTTACGGATATTTTCCTCAATAGATTTTATCAGTGCGGCCAATAAAATAATATAATGATTATCACTGGCTACAACTATATTTAAAGGTTTTACTGTATTCATAATAGCTTCGTTATTTGGCCAAAGTATTTATTGCCTTATATATTTCGTTTACACTGTTCTCCCATGTATGAGACCTGGCAAATGTAATCCTGGCTTTCATTAAAGATTCACTATGTTCTTCAATGGCAGTTTCTATCAGGGTTAAATACTCTTCCTTACTTTCTGCCAGATATACATATTTCTCAAATATACTCATTGCTTCTGTTTTGCTGGCTACCACAGGTTTACCAGCAGCCAGGTATTCATCAATTTTCCGGGGATAATTTCCAATAGTAACATCATTTACAATCTGAGGGTTAATACATACATCAAATGCGTTAATATAAGCAGGCAGGTCAATTTGATTTTTAGAACCCAGAAAGTGAATATTTGTATGTTTATGCAGATCACTTTTTTTGAACTGATCATCTTCTGGTCCAACTAAAACAATATTCCAATGTGGCTTTAGAGTGGCAATATGTTCAATAATATGCATGTCTAACCGGATATGCTGTAGAGCACCAACATATCCTATTATTGGTTTATGAAAAGCCTGTATGTCTTCTGGGATTGGAAGGGAAGATACATTGTCAAACAATCCCAATTCACAACCCTGACCAACGTAAAATGAATGAGGATTATACTTTTTACAGTAATTAGCCAGATAAACTGAATTGGCAACACATAAATCACTTTTCTCAATTAATTCAGGTTCAAGTTTGGTTCCATGCTTTTTCCAGTAATCAACTGCAAGCATAAAATCTCTTGAATAATAGATACTGATATCAGGCTTTAAATAGTCCTTCAGATAGAAACACCGGAACATATCATTATCATTAAACAGAATAAAATCTTTAAAATTAAGCCTGTTCAATGCCCTTTGAATAGAATTGGCAAGTTTCCTGTTGTTTTTTTTATTAAAAAATTCAAAAATCGACTGACTTCTGATCCAGTTAATAGATTCTATTAATTCATCAGGATAAAAATTCCATAAATTTTTTTGAACCTCAATTAAAGAATCTGTTTTTTCTGCAATTACATCCACTCTTTTTTTAACTTTTTCGTCATTTTTTTTTCTTAGTAATGTAATTCTGTCTAATGGTGAATTTACATACAAAACTCTGTTATGTTTAGATAGCTCAATTGCAATATCCTTGCAATTACTTCCAATTTCAACATCCCAGGGTTGTTGCCCAACAATTACTATATCCCTGTTGGTGACCAAATCCTGATTAGCATTATTCATATACAAGACTTTTTTGTTGCTCCTGATCTATTCTCAAACAAACATTAATCATGGCAACAGTTAAATAAAAAATCACATTAGAAGGGTATTGTACCAATGCTTCCTGCGGAAAGTTAGCTATATTCCAGGCAAAAACCATCAATACCATTCCCAGTGAATATGACTTTAATTCCGGGTCACGAATTTTATAATAATTATCAATTCCTGTTTTGATGATCGTGAATATCATAATACAGAATATTGTAAGTCCTATCCATCCTAATTCTACTGTGGTTCTAACATATCCGCTATCCGGAGGGAAGGTGGATAGAAACGAACCTGGTGCAAATTTTTTACCCCATTCTCCAGTTGATCCTAGTCCACCACCTAAAGGATGAACCCAAACATAAGGCTTAATCCTTGCCTGATTCAATTTACGGACTATATAAGAAGGGTCATCATTAGGCCTGAAGGCAGATTGAAAACGTAATATATTTTGATTTGAAGTGGGCATAAAAATCAACCCTACAACAAATACTGCAGCTACTGCAGTGAAAATAAGTATTTTTTTGCTGTAATTAAGTATTGCATATAATATCAAACTTGCTGGGACTAATGGGAATGCCCCCCTTGTTCCTGAATACATCATCCCTACAAGCATAATTGCAATTAATGATATGAGAATGATACGCTGATATACTTTTAAAGGGCCAGTTAATAATCCAATGCATAAGAGGCTGGCAATTGACATATTATACGCAAATGTAACAGGGTCTGAAAAGACAGAATATTTACGCCAATGCCCTGCAATAAACAGTAAAAGTGGCACACCTTCAGAATGATTATAAGCCTCTTCAAAATCATAAAATCCCAGATACTCCTGTTTAAATGCATATAAAGCAGCTATAAGCATGAAACCCAACCACCATTTAAAAACAAAGCGCATGTATGCCTTGGTTCTGATATTATAGAGAAAAATAAAATACATCATGGTCACTAATGCCATTCCTCTGATTGTATAAACCCAAGCAGTTCTGGATTCGGTTGTAGGATTCCCAAATTCAAGAAAATTATATCCAATCCAAATCAGGATCCATAAGGATACAGGGCTTTTAAAAATGGCCCAGTCCGGTTTCTTTTTTTGCTGTATGAATAATCCTAAAATAAATAATACCAACATTCCATCCATCAATGTTCCTAATGGAAAAGAAATTCCATATCGCAAAAGAAACATGATTGAAAACGACATTGACAGGTACACTATAATTCCGAACTGAGGATAAATAACGAGGCCAACAACTACAGGTATTGCTATTAATACGATTGCTATAAGAATACCAAACGTTACTCCAAACAATGATACGGCAACAGACAATAAGATAGAACATGCAATAAAAAAAATAAGACC
>Ga0208872_1000446_pt1 | contig 31579 bp, 52 predicted proteins | sample CryBogCBH12Aug08_FD_185508 | JGI IMG/M metagenome (GOLD analysis project Ga0208872, IMG submission 185508) | Freshwater microbial communities from Crystal Bog, Wisconsin, USA - CBH12Aug08 (SPAdes) | ecosystem: Environmental > Aquatic > Freshwater > Lake | place: Crystal Bog, Wisconsin, USA...
ATAATGGTGTTGCTTTAATACAACACCTCTACCTCTACTCAACCAAATAACCGTGTGACCTCTCATATTCGCCAAGGACGATATTCATAGCAACCCGTTGGTTTGCCGATAAATCATAATTATCTTCCATTGCCGATATACAATCAATTAGCGAATCACAATCATGCTGGCAACCGTAAGCATTTACAATTTCCATTGCTTCACTATAACTCATGAATTTTACCATTTCAATAATCCCTATAAACTGAAAATTTAACAGCATTCGCTTTTAAGCAAGTGCTTGCTCTATTATTGCTACCTCGACCGTAATCCAACATAGTATTCCGAGGGCCACGATACCGAACACGGTACTTAATAGTAGGGGTAACCTGCTTGAGCAAGGATTTTACCTCATCAAGATAAGCAATGGGCACATTAGCCAATACCGATTGACCTCGACCCTTATAATTAATTAAACTAATCATTTTTATTCAACCTCATTAATTGATTCAAAATAAACTGTGAAGGATTTACAGTACCAAATTCAGCATCCGATAATGTTGCCAATTGCTCTAATGCAACCTCAATACAATTTACCTCTGCTTCCGATAGTAATACAAACCTGCTTGTGCCGTCTTCCGCTACACGCCGAATTTGAAATATTGCTTTACTCATCAAAATCCTCCAACATTCCCATTACCTCATCAAGGTCCAACATAGCATTAATCAAATAAGAATTAATATCCTGTGCCTCATCATCCGTTATTTCATCCAGTTTATCCGAAACGTCATAGATTAAATCATGCGCTTTTTGTAAATTTTCCAACATTTCCGCTTTTGTCATACTGTAGCCCTCACTCCTCTAGATCCTAATTTGCACGCTTGTGCTCCGATGTTAAAAATACTGTAACGATTGGCAGGAAATGTTATTTCCTCTTTTCTCGCTTTCTTGAAAGCATACACCTTGACTAAAATATTATTTTCATCAAGATAAGTAAAAATTGTCTTTTGTTGTCTTTTCATGGGATCCATTATACTAAAATTGGAAAGAATGTCAAGCATTAAAATAATAGTTGACCGAATTACAATGTTATTATTTTCGCTTTCTTTTCTGTTTTCATTAGAATCCATTATACTGGAAAAGCATAGAATTGTCAAGCAATAGTTGGAATAGTATAGTAAAAAGGTCAAGTATTACAAGATGGAAATGAGAACCGAAGTATTAGGCTGTGTATAAACCTGTGAATAAAATGTGAATACTTTTAGTCTCGCAAAAAGGTTCGCATATTAGGGGCTATATGTAATACTTAGATTCTAGGTGCGATTCGGCAGAAAATTTCCGAAAATGTCAAGGGCTTCTGTATCATTTCCGCAACAGTTTTCGAGGTTTTTTGGTAACTTTACATGGCGTTGCGAAAAAACAACAGCGGTTCACAGTGTTGTTTTATAGAGACAGCCGCCACGTCCATCCCAGTCCTGCTTTCGAATAGGTCCATTATACCAAAAAGCAGAGTCCCTGTCAAGTTGTATTATAGCAACACTACAATTTGGTCAAGTATTATAGAGCGCTTGACAATTTGCACTGTATCGGTTAGAATCCATCCATACGTTAAACAAAGGAGCAATTATGACACGCAAGCACTTCAAAGCAATAGCAGAGACAATAGCAGCAATGAGCGACCGTGAAGCAGCATTCGCCATGGCCATTGCTTTCTCCAAGACTGCTCAAGCCATGAACCCCCGATTCAATTTTGGAAAATTCTATGCCGCTTGCGGTTTCACAGCATAACCGACCAAATTGGTCAAGTATCCAAAAAGTGCTTGACAATACCTCTCAAATCGGATACAATCCATCCATCAGTTAATCAAAAGGAGTTTTTTATGACAACAGCAACCAATTACATTTTCCCATGCGGTACAGTTAACGGTTTGACCTTGAACCAAAAGCGTGCTGCCCTTGCAGCTCTCAAAGCTTCTATTAAAGAGGAAATGGCACTCCGTAGAGTCCTCAAAGCAGAAGCAAAAGCAGAGCGTAAAGAAAAGGCAGAGGCTCGCCGTATCACTGCTATTGCAAAGGCTAAGGCTAAATTAGACAAGCTGATGGCCCCAGTCGGTGCAAAAGCAACTAAGGCTAATAAGCGTCCCTCTAAAGCAGTTGTGACAAAGGTAGCAGCCAATGTTTGAATTAATGATTAAGCAGTTAATGGGGGAAAACCCCATTTTACTGGTCGAGGAATTACATAAAACCCTCAAGCCACTAGTGCCGAGGGTACTGATTCACACAGTGCCAAAGAACCGACCAGTATAACACACTGGAGGGCAGTTGTCAAGCCCTCTGGTGACACAATGGCCACGCAGTCTCCAGAGCAGTCTCTGGCGGTTCGTGGCGTTTTGTTTGCGGTTGCGTTAACGTAATAAAAAAGCTGTCCATGGCGAAACTCTTTTTTTCTCTATTTTATTTTCCCAGGATTTTTTCTTGGGCTGCTTTTTCATCCTCAGAAATTTTTTTTAGGTCCTTTGGATGCCATGGTGCTATTTCAGACAAAGACTTTCTTTCCACTAATTCTTGTTTCTGTCTACCAAAGATTCTATCCCATCCATCGTCAAATTTCTTTTTATCTGTGGGTCTTTGATTACTTCCCTTACTCATTTATTTCTCTCCCTCAGTATTTTCACTTGGTCATCTGGTACCACATAGCATCTCACTCTTACACTTATATTACCATTATTATGGTTTTTCTGATAGGTAAACTCTACATTTTTATTCTGTAATAATTCCTCTGCAAGCATTACAGCTAACCTATTTTTAATTTCAGGTTTTGGCACAACTGAATTGTTAAATTCCCACTCAGTTATTTCCATCTTGACTGTCAGCATCTCACCTTTAATGGTTTCAAATGAGGCGGGATCAGACGTAACCGTAGGATATCCACTGAGGTCATATGGTGAAAAACCAGGTAGGACACCACCGTTTGAAATGCTCAATGGTGTAGGTGTAATTGGTGTAATTGTGATACCACTTGTAATTTTATCTGAAAGAACAAGAGGGGAAGTATCAATATAAGAAGGGTCGTAGGACATAGGGAGCCTTTCGGAATCGCTGGAAAACCTTAAGCTTCAACAAAGACAGCAACAACATCCTCATCAAGCACAACATAAACGGCTTGGTCTCCATCGGATGTTTTCTTGGCTTTATTCCAATTAGGAAGAATAATATCTCCTACGTTAATGTCTTCTACGTCTGGTCCAACGGCAAGGACTTTACCACGTGTTGCTTCGGTAGCATCGGCACGTGTTAGTACAATACCACCAGGCGATACGGTTTCTTTTTGGATCAATTGTACAACTAATTTATTACCCAATGGACGGAGTGTGGTAATATTAGAGTTTTCAGTTTCGGTCATGGTATATCTCACTTTCTAAGTATAAATACTAATATAGTTATTACTAATATTAGAGGGGTTTCAAATGGTTAAATTTTTCAAGCAATTATTTTCTTTTAATTACAACAACAATTTAGAAGAATATCTAAAGTCAAAGAATGTTACAAATACTGCTGATGTTGAATATTGGATCAAACAATATCAACGTAGCACTAAAGCAGCATACTTCTAAATCTTTAGCATATCTTCATATGTATAGTGGCGTTCCATGTACTCTGAAGGTTCTGATAGATAAGTTGATTCTAAATCACCAGACCTTCTCGGTAAGTATTCTGCTGTACAATCTAGCGAATTCACTGCCAAGAATAAGCTTACTATTTCTTTGACTGTTCTCGGATCACCATAAGCCAGATTCTCGATTGAATTAGATGGCTTGTCAATAGCCTTAATGATGGCACGACAAATATCATTTATATGGACATACTCTCTGACACAGGTACCATCCTTAGTGTTCCAGTCTTTACCATAAATCTTAATTTCTTTGGTCTCTGGTATGCGCTTTAGATTATAGAATAGGCCATCAGGATTAGTAGGATCAAATCCATCCTGACCAATAACATTATAGAACCTAAAAATGGTGTGGTCGATTCCATTTCCTTTACAATACTCTTGTACACATTGCTCTGCCACGAGTTTGGAATACCCATAAGGACTATTTGGGTTGCTAGCAGCACCAGTAGAAGCGAAAATAAAGTTATTGCAAGAGACATAGCGTAAGACATTCATTGTTCCTGTAAAGTTTGTTTCATAATAATCAAGTGGTCTTTCCACAGATTCACCGACTTTGACCAATGCAGCCAGATGGACAATCGCATCAAAGGTGATTGGTTTATTATTAACACCTCTCAATTGGTGTAGTCTGTGTGGTATTCTTACATCCATTCCATTTGGTGTAATATCAAAGCCATAGACCTTGATATCAGGTCGAGTATCAGCCAACATCTTTTTCAGGTGTTGACCGATATAACCCATGTCACCAGTAATTAGAACATTTTTCATTAAGCTTCTTCGTTTAGCAAAGTTGGCTTAGAACCAATGTATACAAAACCTTCTGCCAATCTGGTTGCTTCTTCTTTATTGTAACAAGAATTACAATGTGTTAGGCGACCATCTAAAAAGAAACTGACTGTAAATACACCCATTTCATTTTTGGTAACCACACTTTTACGTGTGTAATGTTGGTACGTTACTATTTCTTCAAACATATAAACTCCTTATGCAATCATTTCAATGAATCGGCCTAACACGACACGATTTGTTTTTCGGTTATTGTGGTACTTAGTAAAAGCATTGACAAAGCCTTTAGTTGTAGCATTTTCTTTTACCTCGAACTCAGAATCTTCATCTGTATCCATACCTTCAGCACGTAACAAATAGTATTCATCAAAGCCACCATTTGTAACAATTTGGTATTTGTTTTTACGGAAAGTTATTTTCATTTTATCGACCTGTAATGAAATTTCATTGTCTCTTTTCCAACTTCTGTCTTCTTTGTTGTCCATAACCAAGAAGTGACTCATTTGACTACCAAATTCTCTAGAACCTAAGATATAAAAACCAACGATGTTACAATTTGTTCTAGCCTTCAATAATTTAATATAAGCTGAAGTCAACTCACGAGCCCAGCAGTTGTAATCAACAACTTCTTCATGTTTTGAAATAGGGTCACGTATAACAACACTTGAACCTTTACGATTATCAATATAAACGGAACGGCCAGTAGCATCATAGATGCTCATTGATTTTTCACCATCACCATCAGTCAAGAATACGGTGTTGACGATTTGTAATCGATTATCTTTTTGGAACTTTGGAATGATTTCCATTGCAGCAACAATAGCTTGATTCAAAGGAGTACCAGAAAGTCCAAACCAATCAGGTTTGTAAACAAATCTACTATCATAACCAATCAAAACGGAAGCGGCATAAGAATATTCTGAAGCAGACATTCTACTCGATAACAAATTCATAAGGTGAAAATGTCCCATGTGCATATCATCTTTTTTAGGAAGGATACGTTGTTCGTAATCATCATAAGAACTTGTAAAGGCATACACCTCATAAGGAATATTAACCTTCTTACAGAACATCACCAGATTAAGCAATTGTTTAATAGTATTGCCAATATTATTGGACATAGAACCAGACCAGTCAATGAACATGACCAAGCCATGAGATTTACCATTAGGTACAACTGTCATCTTCTTAAAGATATCTTCACTAAATTTATATGAGTAAATTTTGGACATGTTCAATTCACCAGTTTTGGAGACTGAAGCACGTTTCATTTGCTCAGCATTCTTTTTTAGCTCAAATTCTTTGACCAAATAAGAAACAACTTTTTTAGAATCTTCACGGAGTTTTTTGAAACCTGCAACATCAGTGCCAGTGAATTCTGGCATATTATATTCCATACGCCTTTGTTGAATATCTTTACGGTGCCTTGGCCATAATACTTTATGGTCAACAATAATACTATCCAAATTTAACTTTGGAACATTTCCATAATAGTATTTACGACCATCATTAGAGAATAACTTGTGTTCATTTCTACGGAAATTTTCATCGGTATAAGAAATAGGTTCTTTTAATGATTTTGTTGAATCTGAACCCTCTCGACCAGTACCAACTTGAGAACCATCTTCTTCAGATCCTTCTTCTTTCATGTCGGTGCCTGAATTTTCACCTTTACCTTCTGATTCGGAATCTTCACCATCATCTTCTTCAACTGATTTTGTTCTTTGGCCTTCTTGCTCTTGACCGTCTTCTTGTTCAAATGAGACTTCTTCCGAGTCTTCATCAAAAGAATCATCATCTGTATACTCAAAATGACCATCTTTAGGACGGACAGGCGCTTCTTCATTCAAGGAATTCATGTAATCCTTGACTTTTTTATACACTTCAATCACATCTTCATAAGTGGAAGTTGATTCAATCTCATTTAGGATTGATTTTTCTTCATCAGTAAACGTGATTCCAGTTTCCACACCACCTTTGCAATACAAATTTACACGGTCAATGAAGTTTAGCTTGTTGACATCTTTGTTAATTGTGCCAAAAAAGTCTCTTTCCATCAATTCTTTATATGCTTTGATGAAGGACTGACGAATTCCAGGATATTTTAACTTAATTTTACGCTCAATCCGTGAATCTTCAAGCACATTCATCACAGACATTGACAATTTCATCTCAAAAGCCTTTTTAAGACCTTCAAGTGGTGTGTATAATGCATGTCCAACTTCATGACCAACGAACAAATCGTATGTATGACTAGACAATTCTTTTTCTAGGATAGGGATTGTGAGAATTCTGTTCTCCACATCAAAGGAAGCAGTAGCAACTTGGCGTTGCTCGATGTGTAAATTCTCTGTAGCCATCAATTTGGCAAGAAGTGACTTAGATTGAATTAATTCCATTGTAAATCCTAATGAATAAGTGTCTATTATACATTATTTTTCTGTCTTTGTCAAGTTTTTTACTTCGGAAATGTACAAACAACCATCTATATTTTCAATTTCTAGCACGGTTCCTTCTTTCCAACCTTGCATCTCACATAATTCTGGTGGTAAAGTCAAAATTCCATCGCCGGATCCGTCATTTGCATCTTCAATGGTCGTTTCCCATGATGTTTTAGTTGGATTGTTGCTTGAGTTGCTCATAATTTTCTAAATCCTGTTCAAATTGTGACATTACCGCCCATTTTGTCATCACTTCATTAAGGTCTTGTAATACTTTTTCATCAATTTTAGGAAATTTGTCGTCTTTTTTAGAGTCCATGATTAATTTCCATTTGGATGTCGTGTTTTTTTGTTCTACGACTGTATTTTGTCGCTTTTTTATGAATTTGGACAGGTTTGATAGGAGTCCGGCAAACCGGGCGTTTTAACTCTATCACAAATTTGTTGGTTTTGATATTCTTCATTTTATCTTCTCATGCTAGATATGTCTTTTGCTTGTTCGTCTGTAAAAACCGGCACGGCATTTGATTTATGCATTGTGGCAATACCCATCATCTTATCTCCGGTGTATACTTTAGCTGGTGCTTTTGTAGCTACGCCTAAACCGGTATTTAATGATTTGATTTTTTGTGTTTCCCGCACATAAACGCCTGTAACCACAGGACTTCTCACTGGTTTGTATGCCATAGATTTATTTAATGATTTTGGTTTCATGGCTTCAATGGATTTGAGCCATGCGTCATAGTCCGCTTGTTGCTGTTTAGGGACTTTACGTTTTTTAGACTTTGGAACTTTGAAATGAATAAGCATAATGAAACTCCACACACAGGAGTACCATTATACTCAGTTCCGTCTATTTGTCAAGCGTTGTTGCAAAAAAACAACATTATTTCCGATGTTTTTTATTGCCGTAGGACCAATCAACATCATAAGCATCTTCATACCGATTTTGCTTATCTGTATCTCTACGTTTTTCTTGCTTTCTACGTTCATATACATTTTTCTTAAATGCATACTCATCGTTGTAGTCTTTTTCTTTGCGAAATTTAGCTACAAATTTTGACACTTCTTTACTCCTGCCTCAACGTTACAAATGTTACACCCCTGACTGTGGTTTCAGGTGAATTTTCCATATTATCTTCAGACACATAAAATATTTGTGACATGGGATAACAAGCCTTTACTACTTTCAACAATTGTATTGAAGTTCCATCTGAATCATCAAATTGGAATACTTCATCTACACATTTTATAGAATCTATTAATCTTCTGCGTGTTTGATAATCAAAAGCTAATGTTCCAGTTTTGTTGAAAACAGCATAATCAGAATGTAACCCAACTATTAGCCAATCCGATTTACATTTACAAGCTTTTAGGAAATTTAAGTCATTTGGTGTAAGAGGATCATAACAACCAGAAACAACGGCTATTTTTTCTTTTTTTATCATTATGGTAAAAGATTTGGAAATGCCTCTTTGACGAATTTATAATCTAGACCTTTAACGCCTAAGTCTTTATTGAATATTCCCATAACAACTTCGGCTTCTCTTGGTTCCAAATTTTGGAGAAACTCATATAACAATTGAGCACGTTTTTTATCTGTTAATTTATCGGCTGTAGGATCACCTTTGCGAAACATATACAACTTACGGATTTCTGTTGATAGTTGTGCATAACCCATGCCAGGTGGAACTTCATTTGGTTTATACCAATCAGGAAGTTCTTTGATGTACCAATCATATTGTGGATGAAATGTCAATTGTAACACTTCAGTCAATACTCTTGACAGATTCTGGCCAATAACACCCATTCTATCTTTTTTGTTTTTAGCTTTTTCAAACTCGTCTAAAACTTCATATATGTTCTTCATTAAAATTCCTCAATCACATCCATTAAATTTTTCAGTTTATGTTCCATGAAGTAAATCAACATCTTTTGTTTTGATGCAGGTTTAGTTTCTTCATACGTATTTATGATTTTGGTCTTTATCTCATTTGGTATTAGACTTAGGTCAATTAGTGTTTGATTCCTAGAAAAGCCAGTTTTAGCAATTTCATCTTCCCACTTTTCACTTTGTTCGTTCAACAATTTATCCATCAAACCTTTAGTGATAGGTTTTTGTCTTAAATCACGGACAAAGCAATCAGCTGGTGAAAAGATATTTGGAATGCCATCGCCTTTATCACCACGAATAATTTTCTCTTTCAATTCAACTAATGGGTCTTCCGACTTTAGAAATTTCTTCATTGCAGGATTGTATTGCTTAACATTACTGCCCCAACGTTGCAATTGCAAAAAGTCTCCGTCACTTGATAGAATCAAAATCTTTTCATGTGCAGCATACAAAGGAACCAAAGTGCCAATTACATCATCTGCTTCAGCGCCTTCAACATCAATCACTTTATATGGAAAGTTTTCTTTCAATTCGGCTTTGAATTTGGCCAACATATCAAAAATGAGATGCCAATCTAACGCAGATTTTTCACGAGACTTTTTACGGCCGGCTTTATAATATGGAAAAAATTCCTTGCGCCAGTATTTACGGTTGTCACAACAGAGTACAATCTCACCATATTCATTACGGAATGTTCTGAGGTGCATCCTGAGTATGTTTAAGACCATGTGGCGAATTAAGCTTTCTTCTAACTTAATGCCTTTTTGATTTGAAATTTGAGCCATGAGTCCTGCTAAGAGAACTTGGTTCAGGTCAACGAGAATCATTATATAATCCAGTAATTAAAAGGTCATCCTAACACATTTCTTTCAACTTGTCAAAGGTTGATTCAATGAAAGATTGTGATGTTGTGGTTTTCTTGGAAACAACTCCATACCATTCATCAGGAATAAGTCTGGCAATATATTCCAAAGGAGCAAGAAGAATAGCTTCAAATTTATCCAAATGTATTGGATTTCCTTCTTCTTCAAGCTTAAACAGGATAATATGATAACAATCACCACTCTCGCTACCATCTAGTTTTTGTCCAGGATCTTTGTAGACACTTCCTTCTACTCGAATTTCATTATCTTTTTCTCCAGGCAAAAATAAGATTGTGTCATAATTTTGTTTAGCTAGTTCGCTTAAGTTTACGTTCATTGTAGTCCTTGATATGTGACTTTCTCACTCTGACCATAATCCAGTCATTGTAATACTCATCACTTTCCATAACATTGTTTGCAAATTGCTCTTTCGCTTCAAGATAACTACATTCACCTTTGGATTTACAAAGATGTAATATTTCCCTATGGAACTTATCCTGTCCATACATTATAACATCTTTTTGTAATTTGTCACTACTTCCATAATAAGTTTGCCAGTCTGAAGGAACTTTTATTCGTTTCTTCTTTCCTTTAACTTGTTTGGTCTTAGAGAACCAAAATAGCTTTTTACCAATGTATTTCCGGTTAGTCTCTAAGTTAGTTATAACATAAACAAATCCATAACTATCTTCAATTTGTTCTTCTGTAAAATCTTTATCTTTGTATTGCCAGTTTACCATTCATCATTCTCATCAAGGTCATCATCCTCTATATATTCTTCGGATAATTCCTCGATGACTTCGCCACAGAACGGACAATGTTCTGGTAGCTCCGTAGATACTAATTGTTCAACATACTCAACAGAATAAGTTGATTCGCAGTTAAGACACTCTCCTGATATAACTTTATTTGTCATTTTTATTCTCTTTTATTTTTATTAATTTAATGAAGCTAAAAGCTTTTATCCAAAACCAACCAATATCAAATTCAAACCATTTTTCTGACAACTTAGCTAATGCTGGTCTATGATGGTGATTATTATGTAGTTCTTCTCCTCCAATTAATATTGCAATTGGAAAAATATTTCTTGATGTATCGCTAGTATCTGTATTGCGATATCCCCAATAATGACCGATGCCATTGATTACACCTGCAGCCCAAAATGGAATCCAAATCATCTGTATACCCCAAATTAATAAACCTAACAAACCAAATAATTCTAAATCTATTAAAAGCATTATTAGTATGCCTAATAGATTATATTTTGTATAAACATTTTTTTCTATCCAATCATCTATTGTACCAACACCAAAATATTCAATATTCTTTTTATCTGATTTAGCAGATAGATAATACAATACACCACCAAATAGTATATTCCATATACCATGTATATTAGGACTGTGTGGATCTTCTTTAGTATCCACATATACATGATGCATACGATGAACAGCGACCCATTCTTTTGTAATCATTCCTGTAGTTAGCCATAGCCAAAATCTCATTGGATGGTATAATACTGGATGTATTGTGATTGCTCTATGTGTTTGGCTTCTATGTAAGAAAATAGTAACACAAAGAATGGTGATGTGTGTCATCACCAATGTGTATATAATTGGAGTCATTTGATCCTTATGTTAAGCCCAAACATCAGACCAATCGCCTGATAGAGCACCTTTAGCATAATCAGTTGCACGGTTTTCAAAGAAATTAGTATGAGTAGGTGCATTAATCATTTCTTCAACCCATGGTAATGGATTACGTTTAATTTTGAATACGCCTTTTAGTCCAAGAGAAATCAATCGTCTATCAGCAATGTAACGAATATACTTCTTCACATCTTCTGGTGACAAATCTTCCATTGGTCCCATTTGGAAAGCCAAATCAATGAACTTATCTTCCAACTCGACCATCTTTTCTGCAATGGTGTAGATACGTCCTTTTAACTCGTCATTCCAAATCTCCTTGTTTTCTTCAATGTAAGTTCGGAATAATTTAATCATGTTCTCAGCGTGCTGAGTTTCATCTACGATTGACCATGTGACGATTTGACCCATGCCTTTCATTTTACCATGACGTGGGAAATTTAACAACATAATGAATGAGGAGAACAACTGCATCCCTTCAGTAAAAGCACTGAACACGGCGATATGGGTTGCAGTATTCTCTTTAGTTGTATTTTGCTTTGAAATGTCGAGCACATAATCATGTTTCTCAACCATCTCTTTGTATTCCATGAAATCATTGTAAGTTGTTTCAGGTAGACCAAGAGTTTCAATCAAGTGTGAATAAGCAGCAATGTGTAAGGCTTCACGTGCAGCGAAACCCATCAACATCATTCTTATTTCTGGTTGTGGAAAATAGGGTAGATAATTCCTAACGTACCCACCGGCAACATCAATGTCTCCTTGAGTAAAGAATCTAAAGATATGCGTGAGGAATTGCTTTTCACTTGGTGTGAGTTTCTTTTTCCAATCTTTGACGTCCTCAAGCATAGGTACCTCAGTGTGTAACCAATGAGACTGTTCATGCTTAAGCCATGCATCGTATGCCCATGCATAGTTAAACGGTTTGAAATATGTTCTTTCATCTGTAATTCTCGATTCTGTTTTTTTAATCATGCTTCGATCCACTCTTTTAGTAGTTTAGGTGTTTTGACTCCAACATTACGTTTCACTTCAATGTTTTCATCTAACATGACTAAAGTAGGAACAGACCTAATACCATACTGATTAGCGATATCTTGATGTTTATCAATATCAATAACTTCAATAGGTAATTTCAAGTCTGCTCTTTCCAAATTTGCTTCTAAAATTTTACAAGGTTGGCACCAAGATGCCGTAAATCTTAATAGTCTTTTCATTTTTATTCCTTTTCATACATTACTGTGTTTGTGTCACCCAAAGACCATTTCGCATCAGTTTCAACAGACCATACTCTTGTTGCAACCCTAAAATCAGGATGTTTTAGTTGCACAGGATTGCTACTTGGCTCAAAGAATATTGTTCTATTGTTTGGCTGGGCAGCAAATTGTCCGTTATCACACTTAATGAAATTGAATGATTTGTGGTCTTCAGGATCTTCTGCATAACTTATATCTAATACATTATAATCAGGACTTGCTGAATCTACCGTAAACATATATTGACCTTTAATCATTTTTTTATCTTTGGCCAAAAATGAACACGATAAATTTTCAATAACCGCTTTCTTCAAAATTGTAATATCATAAGACATACAATTCCAAATCTGCAAATAGTCTAAAGGCAATTCATCTTCAACTTTTTTCCAACAATAACCATGTAAAGGTATTTTGTCATACAATGCTCCATACTCTGGTAGGTATGACTCAATTCTAAACGCTTGTCCTTTTATTGATTTTAAGCTAACCCATTGACATGGTACTAACTCACCAAATCCTTTTTCAAAATCATATAAAAATTCTTTTCTTATATAACATTTAATTGGGGGTAAATTCGCTATCAAAAAAGACATCATCATCTCCTATTTTATCATAATCTAAAGTCATTTCTTCTCCTTTTTTTATATCACGATTTGCAACGTGAGTATAGTAATCAGGAACATCTAAATTGGGATCATCTGAATGATTCATCCAATTTGCATTATCACTTGCCCTAATCCATCCAGACATTTTAGAATCATAACAACAAAAATGTCTTATGTGTTCTTTGAATGATTCTGGATAATTGAACAAATTCTTATCACCAATCCATCCGTCAATAATTGGATCATGTTTCCAAACTATTGTGCCAGATGATATGTCTTCATCAGCATATAAACCAAGGCCTTCAATAGCACTTGGTTTAACTTTTGTTTTTACTAATAACGGCATTTAACCCTCACAAGCAATACAATCATTACCTTGTGCAATCTCTGTCATATCCAATTCTTTGATAACTTGTCTTTCAATCTTCTTGGATACTTTATCAGCTTTACCAATCTTTTCAGAACGGCAGTAGTACAAGGTTTTCAATCCTTTTTTCCATGCCATGAAATGAATAGCATGAATGTATTTAATGTTAGCGTCTGGACGGAAAAATACATTCAATGATTGTGCTTGGTCAATGTATACTTGTCTGTCTGCGGCCAAATCAATCACCCAACGTTGGTCAATTTCCATAGATGTCTTGAATATATCCTTTTCTAAGTCAGATAGTATATCCAAATGTTGAACAGAACCGTCATTAGCAATAATGGAAGACCAAATGTCATTGTAATCATTGTCATCTTTTGCTTTCTCTTTGATGATTTTATCTAACCAACGATTCTTATTTAAGTAAGAACCTGATAGAGTATCTTGACGGTAAGCATTTGCCCTATAAGGTTCAATGCTAGGGCTAGTATTACCCATGATAATGGAAGAACTTGCATTAGGAGCAATGGCCATAACATGAGAAAAGCGGTTGCCAGTACCCACTGCATCAGGAGCTTCCCCACGCTCGGTTCCGAGTTGTTTGTTTGCATCATCTAAACCTTCTCTGATTGTCTTGAAAATTTTGTTGTTAGCAACTTTCGCCATTACTCCTTCAAACGGGATTCCATTTTTCTGAAGATATGCGTGAAAACCCAAAGCACCAATACCGATAGAGCGCTCACGGCTAGCTGAGTATCGTGCTCTCGATATGCTATCAGGAGCATTATCAATGAAATACTGAAGGACGTTATCGAGCATCTCAGCCACGTCCCGAAGAAATAGTTTGTTATCTTTCCAATCATCATAAGTCTCCAAGTTCAATGAAGATAAGCAACACACAGCAGTCCTATCTTTGTCTGTCGGCAAAATAATTTCAGAACAAAGATTTGATTGATTAATCTTCAAACCTAAGTCTTTCAAGTGTTGTGGCATTGCTCTATTGCTTGTATCAATAAAGTGAATGTATGGTTCACCAGTATGCATACGAAGCTCAAGAATCATTTGCCACAACATCTTAGCCGATACTGTTTCTCTCACTTCTTTTGTATTTGGGTCAATCAACTGCCAAGAATCATCTGCTTCTGGATCCAACATACACTTTTCAATGATACTCATAAAGTCATCGGTGATATTAATACCATGATGTAAGTTTAGGCATCGGACGTTGGGGTCTCCTGTTGGCTTTCGCATCTCAAGGAAAGGAATAATATCGGGATGGCTAATATCAAGATAAGCGGCATAAGAACCACGGCGAGTACGACCTTGACGATAAGCCAAAGAAGAAGCATCATATATTTTAAGGTGAGGCATAATGCCAGTAGACTTATCGTCAGCAGAGCGAATGCCAAACCCAATACCGACACCACCCCCGAGCATAGAAAGCCAATTTGTTTCTGATAGGTTATCAACTAGTCCCTCCGCTGTATCTTCAATATAGTTAAGAAAGCAAGATATGGGTAGACCACGCTTGCTGCGACCAAAGCTAAGAATAGGTGTAGAATAGCTAAGCCAATGACGAGAAGAATAATCATACAACCTTTGGGAATGTGCAAGATTTGTACCAAAAGCTTTTGATACGAAAGCGAATCTGTGTTGTGGGCTTGTTTCATCATCTTTCATGTACGATTCTTGTAATCGTTTTATTCCTAATTCATCAAAAAGTTTATCTCTCTCTAAATCTATGTTTATACCTAGATACTTTGTCATGTTCCTGCCTTATAGTTGTTATTGTATAATAAATTCGTTAATCATTGGAAAAATTGGTTCAATCGCTTTAGCACAGGCAGTTGCTATTTCACGATGTTCCTTTTGAGTACCATTACCGCTTCGGAGTTGTATATAGTGTACCCAAGACCTAAGGGTACCATTCATATACATTCTAGATTTGGTCATACCTTCTGGTAAAATTGCACGAGCCTGTTCTTTAGCTATGCCATGTTCCAGAGCCCATGTATAAGAATCTTTTACACGCTCTAATAGATTATTTTGCATTAGTTCCCATTGATAGGCGAGTCTCCTATCATCGTCCACATTCAAGTCTAGTTCATTGCTGTTCTGACGATTCTTTGTGTCTTGGTATCTCGCCTCTTTGTTCTCAAACCCTAATTGAGAAGCATCAGCATACCTTTGGCTAAACTCCTGAAAAGAAAATGACCGATGGCGCAAGATTTGCCTAGCGATGTCTCTTGTGGTATTAATCTCTAAACACACACTTACCATTTCTAATGGAGACCAGTGTTGATTTTTAATGAGATAACGAACCAACTTCTCCGAGGTTGCGTCATTGTTTTGGTTTGCAGGATTTGAGACACGTGCAGCAAAGGCTACTTGGTCTAACAGGTTTTTACCGTCTGCACCTTGTGAGTAACTAATCAATTCAACATTCATATTTTTTTCCAGTTAATAAATTCCATTTTTGCCCTCAAGTTGACAAAGGTGTTTTTCTTTATTATATCACATAATTCTTCTTTGTCAAATCCTGATAAAATCATGTCATTGATATCTTTTTCCGTCATCATCTCAGGCCAAATGACCACACTAAAGTGGTTATCAATGGCATGTTCCATAAGTTTAACAATTTCTTTATTCCTTGGTTCATTGTCAAATACCAACACCAATTTTGATTTGTCTATAACAGTTGCCGCTGATTCCAAGGATGAACTAGCAACAGCAATCGCATTATCAATGAACATAGAATCAATTGGACCTTCAAACACATAAACAGTCTTGCTATCATCTACACGATCCAGTCCATACATACGAGGAACTTCTTCCATCGTCTTAACTGTAATGTATCGTATCTTTGATTCAGATAGTGACCTGCCTTGTACTCCAGTGAGATTACGATTCTTATCATAGAATGGAATAACAAGTCTTTTATCACCTTCAATCAATCCATCTTTTTCAAGGCCAATATCTTCTATGAATTTTTTGAAATCTTCCGCATAGTATAGTGTATCATAAAATTCTTCTGGAATCTTACGAGCAATTACATAGTCTTTGGCAAAATGGCCATCAGGTAAACGACTAATTGGTTGCAAATTAACCTTAACCTCAAATGTTGGCAATACTTTGAGTTCGGAGAATTCAGGTTGTGGTGAATTTGTATTGGCAGATGATTTATATCTTTCTAAAGAATACTCATCAACCATAGATGGGTCAACTTGTTTTAGAAAGTTATAGAAGTTTGTGGATGCCGCACAGTTCTGACACTTATAAAAGTAATCATTCTTTTTGCGGTAAATATATCCACGGGCTTTTGTTTTGCTCTTTGTTGAATCGCCACAGAATGGGCACCGAAAGTTATACAGGTCGTCTTTTTTCTTTACGAACCTAGATAACTTCGGAGAGACTTGAAGGAGGAATTTACGGTCAATAAAAACAGACATAATATAGGAAAGGTACTCATTTTAATCCAGTGAGTATTGTATCAATTTTAACGTGAGAAAGCAACCATGAGATAACAACTATACCACCGGCAATCATCCATTTCCATTGGAGTAATTGCTCTATGTTCTGGCGGTCTTTAGTATTATGCTCTTGCATATCGGCTCTTAATTTTTGGATTTCTTCCAAAAGAGTCTTTTCGGATATTTGAACTTTATCCAAAACCACATCAATACGCTCGTGTAGTTCTTTAATATCCATATCAGTTTCTTTTCTTCTTTGGTCTATATTCTCATAGACTTTGACTAGGTGACGGTCGTGCTGATCCACCAATTTTTCTATTACTTGGTCCATTTTTCCACATAAGGTTGTTAGTGTTGACACCTGAGATTTCAGGACGCCAACATCAACCTTTAGGTCGTCATCCGAAATCATTTCTTTACTGCCTTTACGACAGCTGATTTGGATGGAGCAATTTTCGGATCAGCTTTACGATTCATTTCTTTTCTGGTAATGGTGTACCTTCAAGCTTCTTGTGAACCTTGACATCTTTACACACTTGTTTCTCTTTGCCTTTGGCATCTTTTGTTGTCTCACAAACCTTCTTAACCTCTAAAGGTGTAGCATAAGAAGCACTAACACATACAAAAGCCATTACTAACGCAAATATAATTTTTTTCATTTTGATTCCTTAAATTTCAGGTTGTGGTGCTGGGGGTGGACCTAATTTGCCGCCAAATCCTACGACTGGTGGTCCTGAGTTGACAACTTCTTCAACGACTGTAACACTTGTTGTGGTGCCTCTTGTTGGACGATTAAAGGTTGAACCTGACATTGCTCCTGCTGAAGATAACGCAGATGCTGCAAGCCCTGTTGCGTAACCGGCGGGTGAGTAGGGTGGAATGGAACTTGGCGGCGGTCTGTTTGCTGCATCTAATGCCTTTGCTTTTAGGTCCTTGTCGCCGCCTGCTAACATGATACCAGATAAAGTACCAGTTAAGAATGTAGCGATAGGAATAATCATCTCAAAGAACTTTTGGTCGATAGGACTAATAGCATTCAATGGTTGAGTGATAAAGATAATAGAATATAGTACAACAAATACGATACCTGTAAGTGTCATTGCAAGACAAATACCAATAAAGAATTTAAGACGAGCCATAAGCTGGTCTTCAGTATACAGGAAAGGTTCATTATTATTTTGGTCCACAATACGCTCCTGAGGCCGAAGGTTTAACAGTTTGTGTTTCAGGTGGAGGAGGGCCCAAGCGAGGGTCTCTTTGGCCTTTGAAAATTTGTTCAGGACAAGTTCTTGTAACATCGCAGATAGGTAATTTACATTCAGGTTTATCCCAGTTAGCTGGGTCTTGACATGGATAGCGGAATTGGTCGTGACCAAAAAACGCCAACGATAAAGGCAATACCAATATTAGTCCTGCCCACATAAAAAGTTTCTTATCATGCATATTATGCTCCTAGAATTCGGAGTATCTTAGCATAACGTGCTTTACGGTCTTCTATACCAATAGTACCACCATTAATGATATGAGTCATCTTGTCCATATCACCAGCATCAGCCCATTTGTTCAAGTTATTATTTTCCCAGAACCAACATGCAGATTGTAATGCACCTTCAAATGTTTGCATATATTCTGATGCTTCTTCTGGTGTTATTGAAACACTTGCTGCAAACCAAAAGTAGTTATCTTTACCTGTGATTTGAATGGCACCACGGCCACAGTATCTATAACCATCACCAGACGCTTCATCACCATTACCCATACGATTGGCATACATTCTGTTGGCAATCGCTTCCTGTTTGTTAGGTAGACTTGCATAATGATTTGCTATCTCGTCTGTTTCAAAGTGTGTAGGAAACATCTTACGTAATGATGCAGCCTTATAATTTAGGTTCTCTTTAAGTGCTGTAAAATCATTTGACTCATGTGTACATTGAGCCAAGAAGGCCGCAATTCTCTCAGGAGTGTTAATGTCGTAATCAGGTAATAGTTGTGACAAGTCTTGATACCAATGATCCAAATATGGATTTTTTGGTATAATTTGTCTCAACTGTTCTTTAGTCAATTCCATGTTATGCTAGTGCTTCCGCTAAATCTAATGCAGCCATCAACATAGCGTGATGTTCGTCATCTTCTTCTAGTTGTTCTGCATTTGCATTAATTCTACCAACGATATTCATATCATTGATTAACTCTTTGTATTCTTCGGCAGATATTTGGCCGTCATTATACATTTGTTGATAACCGTTTGCTTGAATTGCTAAATCTTGTATGGGATTCATCTTGGTTCTCCTCCAATTGCTTGTTGTATTTTTTCTGCCGACTTGGATATAGTATTTAGTTTTAATGCACAATAGGCTGGACTAAATGTATCCTTCTGATGTAACTCATCCACAAGTGTGAACAAATCATTATTCATCTTTATTGTAACGTCATTATGTGGTAAATATTGGCTATAGTTTTTCAATTGTAATGAATCTTCATACATTACCTGTATACCATCTTTATCACACTTCTTCAATAAAGCATCTGTACGCACTTTGTTAACCAAACCATATTCATTGTTGTCATAGTGTGCAACAAAGAGTGCTGATTGTATTGAAGAGCAACCAGATAGTAATATTACAAGAAAGACTAAAAGTTTTTTCATGGATTTATCTCTTTCTGTTTAGTTACCCATTCTTGCAGTAACTTTAGTTGTTCGGCTACTTTGTTGTAGGTGGTGTAGTTGTCGTTGATTGTTCGTTCGACTTCAGAGAGTGCAATTCCGGAGGCGGCACCATCAGTTCCTGTGGAGGGTCCGGGAACGGTATTTTTAGCGGCACTGTCGTGCACCCGTACAAAAGATTCAGGAACAGTACACATATTATCATCTTTGGTCGTAATAGTTTGAGCAATTGCATCATGGTTGGCCTCAATTTTCTGAATTTTTTCTGTATACTTTTTCACAATATATTTGGTGATAACTTTTTGTTTCACCACAACTTTCTCAACTTCTTTTGCACCTTCACTTAATATGTTTTGACGACCTTCAATCCAACCACCAAAACCAATTAAAACTAAACACAATAAAGTTATACCTAAACGATACAGTAAAGGTATCAATCTATGTAGTATGCCGGCCAAAAGAAAAAGGGCAACACCGAAACCGATGATTGCCCATGGAACCCAAGTTGGTAATAAACCTAAAAACCAATTAATGATGAAATCAGGTGAGAACATGCTGAACATGATTTCACCTTACATCTTTGGAGGTTTTCTGTGACCCATACTCATCATAACTGGATCATGTTTTTTCTTTTTACGTGGTAAGTAAACGCCAGGTTCACCGCCTTTACCACCAGTACCTGCAATAGCACCTGTACTAACTACATTTGTTGGACCTGCTGAACCTACGGCTCCAGCACCACCGCCACCATCTTCTAGGAATGTTTTGAATCTTTTCATTAACAATTCCACTTTCTTAGTGCTAATGCTTTACGTGTTGGCTTCCCATTCTTTCTCATAGGACCTTTCATGCCACCCATACGAGCACAGAATGATTTTCTACGATTAGCTGCCTTAGAACCTTTTTTAAGTTTTGATGGTGGTGTTGTAACCGCCATACTTAACTTAGAACCTGGATGTTCTCTGCGATAAGATGCAATACCTTTACGATTCAAACCACCTTTAGGGTCTTTACCTTCTTTGCGTCTCCATGCAGCAGACTCATATAATTCTTCGTCTGATACATCTTCAAGGTCTTCCCAAATTTGTTCAGGATCAATATTGTTTGCCTCTGCAATTTCCATAACGAGTTCTTCAATAATATCAAACATATAGTCTGGATTGTGTTCTTCTTTAAGTTCACTACGCATATAATTAGCAACAGTCATAATGTAATCTTCTGCCAATGTAATCTTTGATTCGACCCACTCAGGCAAATCGGCCTTGTCATCAATCAAGTCAATCATCTCTTGTGCATTGTGCATGATGGTGCGTAATTGATTGACTGCCATGTATGGGTCGGAATATTCTTCATCTTTTTCTTCCATAACACCTTCTTTAGTGCTTTTCCAACCACCACCCATTTCTTTATACTTCTTAGAAGCCCAACCATTAGCATATGCTGAAGGATAAACAGCAAACTTTGATTTTGCAGCTGCTTTTGCACGAGCCCATTTTTCTGGACTAGTAGGAACATTCTTTTCTTCCAAGTTTTCCATATCTTCTAAAAATGTTCTAAGATTTTTCATTATTGTTCCCTTCTTCTTTCTGCATTACTTTTTCTTAATGGATGGTCGGGATTCTTATAAGGAGTTTTTCTCATTCCTTCAGAATCATAATTTCCAGATTTCTTTTTTGCTATTGCTGTAGCAGCCGCAATTGCAGCTGCACTTTCTGTTCTAACATTTATTGGTGCACCACGGCGTTCTGGATTTGGATCTTGACGGCGTTTTCTTTGTGCTGCGGCTGCTCTTTTTACTTTGCCTAATGCATTTGCTTTTGCTCTAGGTAAACACTTTGGTTTTCCTTCGCCAGGTTCTCTAGCACAATGTCCTTTGACATTACCTTTTGTGTCCATGCGAACCCAATCTTGCTTAAACCATTTACGCAAGTCTTCATTGATCCAATCATCTGGTGTCTTACCGTGTTTAGATTTGAAATCATTATGTAAGTCTTTACCTGTTATGCCATGTTCATTAGAAATTTTCGTCATCAACTTATTGATTGTGTCATAGTCATGGCTATCTAATTGTTTTAAGCCATCTTCTAATTCTTTAACATGGTCTTCTTTTCTACAACTACCAAGAGAATAAGGTGCTTTACCAGGTACTGGTTTGTAACCAGGCCAGCATCTTCCTTTTTCTCTAAGTTGTGTGAAAGTTTTCATATTTTTCTCAATATTTCTGCTATCTTCATGTCAACTGGTATGACATCCGTTACTATCGTTTTACCTCTTATACCTTTTACTTCACTTGGAAGGAGATTCAAATACAGTAAAAAAGTCTTCAATGCATCATAATCTTTTTCGTCTATCCTGAAGAATAATATTCTAGCTGTTGCTTCTAATCCAAATACGTTATTCAAAAGTATGATATGATTAAGTATCAAACGTTCTTTTATAACTTTGGTGGCCTTATATCTACGAAACAATCTTTTCAAGTATTTCGTCCTTTTAAGGTCACCTTCAAACTCAGACATTAAGCAATTAGGTGATGTATAACATTTTACTGCGTACATCACAAAATTATCTTCATTCAAATCATCAAACATTATATAAAGAGTTTATTAAACTCCAGTAAATGCTGTACCCCAGCTTGTATTACCGGAATAAGTGTTTGATGCAACTGGACTAGCAAGAGCAACTAATGTTTCTTTCAAATAACGAACAGAACCATCATTGTTTGTTTTCTTTCTAATGTTTACCCAGCCTAAAGTAACATCACCCAAAGCAACAGTATTATTTGCAATTCTAGTTGCTGTCACCAAAACTGTATCTTGGTTATATGTTTTTTCTGCAGGTTTTGTAGAAGGATATGCAATAGCTTTATCAAATTCAATAGTTGTACCAACTGCATTGTTAGCAAAAATTGCTGATGTCATTGTTACTACATTACCTGAAATAGATTGTACAGTATTGTTTGAAAAGAACATACCAGGATATCCGTTACCTGCTGTACCGCCTGGTGAACCTACTCCGTTAGGATAAAAGTAAAGATATTGGCCTGCAGCAACACCTACGTTTGCTACATTAGAACCTCCATTAGCGACAGAAATTCCGTCTGAATAGCTTAATGTAATTGTAGTATTTCCAACATAAGCTGGTAAGCCTAGTGTAAGTTGTACTACATCTCTTGTTTCACGTTCAACGTTCCATTTTGGTTTTGCGTTGTGTCCGTCTGTATTTGACCATGCTGGCATTTTTAAGTCTCCTTGGTATAAAGGTAATCTACCTATTTATTGTTCTTGTGGTTTTTGTTTCTTGTCCATATCTTTATAATCAGGCATCGCTGTACGATTTTTCAACATAGGATCGATTTCAACCGTATCTCTCTTTTCGCCTGTCAAGGTTGTTCCACCCTTTAACACCATGCGAGCCTTTGGTTTTTTGTCACCTAATTCATTACTTCCATCAACTTTCTGCATAGATGGTTTCTTGCCTGATGGTCTAGCGTCCTTTTGGTCTTTTTCCCAATCATACATGTCCTCTTTCAATTTACGCTTGTAAATTTCTTTGACCATCGATGCAGCTTTGGACATTTTCTTTGGTGCAACTTGATTAGGTGTATTACCCATGTCAAAAGGTGCTTCAGAGGCAGCTTTTGGATCACCAAAATTATCTTCTTTTCTTAAAGCTTTTTTAATATTTGCAGTTGTTTTGTCCATCTGCTTACCAGTTGCTTTCATCACATTCATCCAACGGTCTGTGGATTTCTTATGTTGACCTGTTGCAGTTAATTCATCAGCAGACTTTTTGGCTTTTTCTTTGTAACGGCCAAGCAATTCTGAAGATACTTCATTGACTTCAACTTCTTCACGCTTTGTAGCCATAGCCAAACCTTTTTCACGGCGTTTCATTACACGTTTAACTATGTCACCGTACTCACCTTTGGTATGTGGTTTTAACTCTTTCATTTGTGATTTAGCTTTCTCTTTGTAATCACCAAGAGATACTTCATCTAAGTTTTCTTCTTTTTTCATTGTGTGTTTCATTGTTCCTGCTGGAGCCGGAACTTCATATCGTGCTCCTGCTTTGTCCAACTGTTTTTTTCTTTTTAATGTTGGTGACTGTGCTATAGTTGAACGTATTTCTGGATGTGAAATTTTAGTAGTTAAATCTTCATTAACTTCATCTTCATAGATTCCATGGTCACGTTTCCACTTTTCGTAATCACCTTTTTTAGATTGAGCTACTTTTTTATTCTTGCTAATGTAGTCTACATTCCAACCTTTAGATTTGTAATACTTACTTAGTATATCTGCTCGTCTTGATGTTACATTTTCAGGAATAGCGATACCACCGCCTGCACCGGTAGCAGACCAAGGATCTCTTGGGTCACTACCAGTTTTTGCAGCGGTTAAGTCTGTTTTTTTCGCAACAGATTTTACAATATCTTTAGCTTTCATTTTAGATGCCACCAGCAATTTTGCCCATCATTGTTTCTTGTCTAATCTTTTTGTAAGATTTCTTGGCCAAATCTTTAACTAATTTCATTGGTGAATTTTCATTAGTCACGAATGGGTGGTCACCTGTACCAGAACCTGCTTCAGGACCTTTGAATGTCTCATCAACTTCAACTTCTTCTTTTTGAGTTGGTTTCTTACCTGTTTGTGGCATTCCCATTTTCTTTTGAAGGTCTTTAATCATATCTTCATCTGAACCATGGCCTAATTTGTCAAGAACTTTATTACCAATTTTTTTCAAAGTACCTTTGATATCTTCATCGATTTCAACTTCTTCTTTTAATTTACCAGCTTTGGCTTGATTGAACTTTTTTTGAAGAATACTCAAAGTATCTTTGTTTACTTTTTTTGAAGTAGTTGATTTAACCATGTTTGCATCTTTATTTTTAATACCAAGAGGATAATCACCGTGGCGTTCCTGTGATTTTTGACTTTTATCCATTTCATCTAATTCATATTCTTCACCAACAGTCAAACCAACTTTATATGATTTAGTTTTGTTGTGATAAGTTGCAGGAACTTTCATACGACCACGGAGACCATCAACAGTTTTTGTGTTCATGTCTGTCTCACCATCAACTCTTACGTGTTCATCTTCCTTCATCTTCACTTTTTTTTTCTTTTCGGAAATAGTAGAGATGCCACCAATGTCTTCTAGTTGAAGTGATTCATTCATACCATGGATACTACCTTTGATACCATGTTTTGCTCTCAATTTAGCAGCTTCCTTTTCATGGTGTTCTGATTCTTCTGGCCCAGCATATTCTGCATGAGAAACGTGGTGGTCTGAATGATCCAACATATCATCAGCTACTTTATTACCATGATGTTTACGAACATGGTTCTCAATAGCGGTAGCTGCGTGATGACTATGATGTCCGCCCATTCCGGCGCCATATCCTTGGTCTGCACTATATGTGTGTTGTGCGTGTTTATGCCATAGAGCAGAAAGGCTCATTTTGTCCATTTTGCCTTCTTCTAGTACATCAAGTTCATCAAAGGCTTCTGTATAGATTTCTTGTTGTTCTTTCATTGCTTGCTTTGTAGCGGTTGCATACATTACATTTTTAGCACGGTCACCATAACGGTCCTTGAAACCTTTTAAGCCTTTTTTCATTGACTTAACAATCTTCTCACGCTTCTCTTTTTCAGAAGGAGTCATATGACGTTCTTCTTCTTCACCCAATTTAGTTTCTTTTTTGCCTTTATGCATGTTTTTCTCATGCTTGTGAACTTCTTGGTCAGCAATCTTTCTTGCTTCTGGAGGTGTCACATACTTTTCATTTGTCATTGTGTGCTTAGACAAATGTGTTTCTTTTTCTTCTTCTTTCTTTAGAGCAGAAGGCTTAACCATTTTTTTAACCAATGCTTTATCTTCTTTCTCATCAGGATGAGATTCTTCTTTCATATCTTCTGGATCTTTTTTATACTTTTTAGTGTATACATCACCAGTAGATGTTTTCTTGTGTTCATGACCAGTCAACTCACCTTTTTTCTTTGGTAATTGACTTACGTATTTTCCTTTTAATACATCAAAAGGATTAGAAGATTTCTTTTCATCTTCTTCTTCACGAACAACAGCAGAATGTCCTGTTGCTGCAGCTTTATCATCTTTCTTCTTTAGTTTTTGGCCACCAATTTTTTCAGGTGGTACCATACCTTCTGAATGTGATTTTGAAGTAACAGGATACTTTTTACCTTGAAACTCAAAATGAGATTGGCCCGCTTTTCTAGCTGCGTGTGCTGCTTTATGGAAACCAGTCTCATCTAGTTCTGGTTCTAAAATGAGTCTTTTTTTCTCATCTTCTTCCATAATTGCTTTTGTAGCGTCAATTAAGGCTTGTGATACTAAAGTTCTTGTAAACATTATTTTTCTCCTGTCTTTTTCTTTTTCTTGATAGTTATACCCGATTGTCCATACTTATCCGCTGGCAGTTCTAGAGGTTCTTTATTGCTTGCACCACCTGTAGTTCCGCTAACTCCCGCTTCACCAGATAGTCCAAAATCAAAAATAGATTCTCTAAATTTCTTCAAACCTTTTTTCTTTTCAGCTAATGGGTTCGGGCTAACCATTCTAGGTTTACCCGCAAAATCTGCAACATCATCATTATTGAACTCTGTCGCTTCTCTGTATGTTTGGTCTCCTAGACCTGCACCAGCAGCACCTGTTGTTGCTCTTGAGTCAAATGTAGAACCAACACCATCAGCGGTACCTATTCTAGCTGCACTTAAAGATTTATTGCCATTTTTACGCAACTTTTCTTTGTTAGCATCCATATTGAAACGATTTTCTTTTGGTTCTGGATGCTTAGTCATTGTAGGAACAGATTCGGTGTACGTATTACCACCACCTATTCTAGCTATGTAATTTGTATTTTGTTTAATGTCACCATCACGGACATCATCTCTTTTACCTAACTTAGCCGCATATTGCATTATAGGACTGTTGTTATCTTTAATAACATTCAAACCTTTACTTTTCAAGTTATCCTTTTGGATGTTCTTAGCGTTCTTTTCTTCATATAAATTTAAGAATCTATTAGATTCATTATACATAGATTCACCTAAGAAGCTAGATGTTTCTTTGTATAATTCTGTTATTTCTTCCGATTCTTCTTCTAAACTACTGCTATTGTCAAATCTCACAAAATTCTCAAATAATTCTGTGAAAACTTGAACATTCTTATGTGCTTTTTCCCATTTGTTTTGACGGACAGATTCTTCCATCATCCTAGTTAAAAGAGAATTGCGTTCTTTACTTACTCTGTTGGTTGTGTCAACAAAAATCATCATGGTTTCGTAACCAAGTTCTTCTAATTCTTCTTTGACAAAAGCAATTCTTTCTAAGTCATCAGCAGGACCATTAATAATTAATGGACCACGTGTTCTTATTGATTCAAAGCGAGGATTCATTGACCTCATGGCCAATTTGTGTTTGTCATTAAGAACATCACATACTTGAGTGAAATTGAATTCTACTGCTCTTGATTCTGCAATAGCTTCACGTAAAACAACATCTTTACCAGAACCTGGACCACCAGTCACAAAGATAGCCTTGTGATGGCCATGTGTGTAACTCTCATGTAAGCCCATACCTTTACGGACATCTTTCATTAACTCTCTTGCATGTTCATCTTTAACATGATGTGGAACACCTTGTCTAAATGATGAAAAGTCATTGTTTTTAGCATGTTCACGCATCTTAGTGCCAGACATACCTTCTGCACCTTCAGCATCTGGATCACGATGACCAGCAGAGTGTACTGTAATATGTTTGAAATTATAATGACCATGCCCTGCTTTTACACCATTGTATTTGTGTAATAGTGAGTGCATTTCTTTTACACGGTCTGAACCAGCAATAACATGTAAGTGTGTAGCACCTTGTGCATGTAACTTAGCTGCATGGTGCATGATTGTTGGATGTTCTTTAGAAGAAGTCTCGAAATGAGTACCTGGTGAATATCTTTTCAGATGTTTAATCTTCTGTTCACCAGATAAAGGATTCTTTTTAGCATCTTGTGAATGAGATACAACCACAGTATGTGGTGCTTTATGTTTGGCTGCGACCTCACGTACTTTGTCAATTAGTTTTAAGTGACCAGTAGTTGGAGGATTCATGCGACCAAAAGCCATAACCGCATGTTTCTCTTTTGATGCTTCTTCTTCAATAATCTGTAGGAATGACTTCATTTTCTGACTTTAAGTAAATTAGCTCTTGCAAATTCGGCTCTATTAACTAATTTAGTTGGTTCACCTGCATGGTTGACAACAAAGCCTTCTGGACCAGTTTTCTTACCATCGATGTGATGTTCTAAACCACCTTCATGGTGTTGTAGTACATCTACCAATTTATTTTTTGCTTTTTGTAAATGACTATGCATCTTTAGCAAATTATCATAATGTGATTTATTAGCTTCAATATGTTTCACGTGTGGGTCTGCTTCTTTTTCTCTTTTAACAATACCTGCTGGCGTCTTTAGTTTTGTTGCAGCTTTCTTGTATTTGTCAACAATGTGTTTCTTCAATCCTTCAGTATTTGGTTCTTCACCTGTACGAACTGTATGGTTGATATAGGTTGATAGATGACCAGTTTCACCCATATGGCTAGATGCAATATGGTTGTACATGTCAGGATGTGATTTATGAATCTTTTCAGCAGCATTCATGTGCTTCATAAACTCATTTTGGTCTTTATCTGAATAATGGACTTGTCTTGTATCGTGGTTTGGTGACTTTTGCCAAACATCAGGATGTTGTTTGAAGTTATGTAAGTCAGGATGTGGATCAGCTTTCATGGAACTAATATCGTTACCATGATACTGAGTATGTGTCACAATACCTAGTTTAGACCTTTTGACCTTGTCGGCCTCATCACCTTTGGCAGTATAAGTGATGGTGTTAGGTGTAAATGATACTTTGCCACCTGGTTTGTGTTCCAAATCTTCACCTGAGTGCATGATATCGCCTTGATATACACCAGTCTTAGGTGTAACTTTCTTCAAGTGATTCAATGCAGCATGGAGTTTATCCATAAGACCTGGAGCGTGTCCATGATTCTTTAGAATATCAGCATGAGTGTAATTGATTTTAGGCGTCTTATTAAATGCAGATTTTGATGCTACAAAGAACTTACCATTCTCTGGATGGTGACCAAAAACCAAAGAAGGAGAGCCGTCATATTTCATTGTCAAAGCAGAACTATTACCACCAGATTTAATGTGGTTGTGTGCCTGCATCAATGCACCTTTAGCATGCTCGAAGCCTTTTGCGCCATGGAATAATGGTCTGTCCTCAGCATGGTGAATATGCTTGAGTTTAGAACCTTCTTCGGCCTCTGCTTCTTCTTTCAGAAATGTGATAAAACTTTTCATGTTTCCTTAGACTTGCAATACACTTTGATTGCCATGAAGTTATTTATACAACTTTTTAATTCATACCTCAATTTATATAAAGATTGAGGAGAATACATAGTCAATAACTTTCTACTTGACCATTACCTGCCAACCAGCCAGAAACGTGTATTTTGTCAAATTCAACCAAATATTCTTTTGGAATATTAACAAAATGAGCATGTTCAAAGTCCATATATTGATATAATGGTACGTTTTTGATACAAACTTCCATGTAATTCTCAATTAGAGATGGACACAAAGAGAACATTCTGGTGATTAATAAGTCTGTAGCACCATGTGTTACATGTCCCATCCATGTTGGAATACGTTTTTTGAATACATATTTGCCAAACATGTCATCGTAAGCACTGATATCAAAACCATCTTCCAATAAAGAGCGTCCGGATATCTTAAAGATTCTTTTGACTTCTTTCATAAATGGTTGTTGTCTAAGAATGGCAAAAGCATTAAATGATAATGCACCTTCGGCCCAAGCCTTCATGTCTTTGGAAGAATACTCATGCACTTCTGGAACTTTATTCATATCCATAAAATAATTGCATTTAGATACTAGTATCTCTGTTTCTTCTCTGGTGAAATGATAAAGTGATGCATCAGCTAAAACGATAATGGCTTCTGGTACCTTCTGTCTTATAGAATCTAAGGTTGCAACCGTCTGGTCAAACCTTTGTTGGTGGTTATAAAACCGGACATTCAAGGATTTGATGGCGGAGGTAACAAAAAACATATTTTTACTTGGAATCATAATACTTTTCTCTTAATTTTGTTACATAATCACTGCAAACGGCATAGATGTTATTATACTCTATTTCTAAGTTTTTGTCAAGAGCTTCAGGCATAACTAAAATGCTACGAGTCGTTAATTCTTTACCAGGATAAGTCCAAATATACTTATTACTGGTCAATGCAAAATCATCCTCTTGATGCCAGAAGTAAGTAAAATCAGTTGTGGTTAACCATCTTAATGCACCTAAATTCTTAGCATGAATCCATAAACCGTAATATGCATGGTATTTTTGTAACCACTCAAGCGTGACTGCATAATCTGGCCTATCGTGACCAAGATATAAGTCAGAATTTGTAACCCAAAGGTCAATCTCACATTCGAAACCATCATTCAAGGCCTTTTCGATTTGCTCAGGCCTGTTTTCTAAGTTGACATCAGGTCCTTCGGTTAGACCTCTATGTGCAATAAACTTCATAGATATAACCCTAAAGTATCACTATTGCGTTCTATGTTGATGGCTTCTGCTCTTGGATATGGGTTACCAATGTCAAAGTCATTAATCAATATGCGTTTAGCATTATTCAATCCGACTATTAGGGTATAATTAGTGAAACCCAACTTCTTCAACATCGCATCAGTTATATCAAAAGTCTCTTTTTCTCTGGATGTAGTAAAGATGAATGTTGAACCCTTTTGTTGTAGTTGTAACAATCTAGACACATTTTTGGACAATTCTATTGGTTCTTTATCGTAAGAATTCTCACCAACACGGCTTTGTGCTTTGATGATTGTGCCGTCAATGTCACAGAAGATTACTGGTTTGTCATTATACTCAAACCATTCTTTAGATGTACCAACGTCAACGTAATTCTTAGAATCATTTTCAACAAAGATGTGGCCATTCTGCAACATTACAGAAATAACATCCGATACAAACACTTCTCTCTCTTGAGATATAGATTCAAAGGCCTTTTTGTAATCTGCAACAGATTCAAACTTATAACCACCAACACAGAACTTATTGGAGACAACTCGCTTCTCTATAATACTTGTAACAATACCTTGTTCATTGGAGATAACAAAACTCTTAGCTCTAAGTCTATTGAGAACTTCATGGTCTGCCACATTAGATGTACAAATGTAATTACCTGATTTAGTTGTATGTTCAAAGAAACTGTCACAATCTTTTACCATAAACTCACCTTCGGTGATATTTGCTAGTTGAAGAATCTGATAAACAGTTTCAGCAGGACCTTTTGTTACCTGTGGAATAATGACAACTTTTACTTTGTCTCCCATTTCATGCTTGATGAAACTAGTGGAATTGTATTTCTCATCGTGTTCTTTGAGTACACCGATTGTGATTGAATAACCAGCATCAATGTATGGTTGGACTGCGTTCTCTAACATTAACCTGTGTTGATAATCATACAACAAGTATTTTGGCTTCATACCGGGAAAACGACTTGATAGTCCTGCTGCAGGTACAATTATTTCCATAATCTTTTAATCTCCTTCATAATAAATTCGTATTCAAAGTCACCTTTTGTAGTATGTAGGAACACACGGAGTAACATGAGAATCAGTAAGTAATCGTTGTTTGCTTCTGGATATTTTTTAAGCAATCTATCTTGTATTGTTACAAGTTTTGAGCCTAGTCTCAAATTTTCTTTTCGTAAGAACCAACGACATTCTAAGTCTTGTCTCAGTTTAGCAATATCAAAAATGTAAGAATCATATTCAATGGTTACTGCATCAATTAGTTTGAAACCTTTATCAGAATATATGATG
>Ga0208872_1000448_pt1 | contig 31113 bp, 38 predicted proteins | sample CryBogCBH12Aug08_FD_185508 | JGI IMG/M metagenome (GOLD analysis project Ga0208872, IMG submission 185508) | Freshwater microbial communities from Crystal Bog, Wisconsin, USA - CBH12Aug08 (SPAdes) | ecosystem: Environmental > Aquatic > Freshwater > Lake | place: Crystal Bog, Wisconsin, USA...
ATAACAGAGGTGGCGGTGACAGAAGGGATGATCGCAGAGGCGGTGGTGGTCAGGGTCAGGGTGGAGACAGAAGAGGCGGAGGACCAGGTCGCGACAGAAGAAACTAATTAATCGAATTGTCAAATTGAACAAAGATGTTACAACCTAAAAGAAGTAAACATAGAAAACAGCAGAAAGGCCGTATACGTGGAGTAGCCAAACGTGGTACTTCCATATCTTTCGGATCATTTGCCCTGAAAGCTTTAGAGCCTATCTGGTTAACAAACCGCCAGATTGAAGCTGCCCGTCAGAGTATGACCCGTGCCATGAAACGTGAAGGTAATGTGTGGATTCGCATATTCCCCGATAAGATCATTACACGTAAGCCTTTGGAAGTGAGGATGGGTAAAGGTAAGGGTAACCCTGAGTTTTGGGCTGCTGTGGTAGAACCAGGACGTATCTTATTTGAATGTGATGGTGTATCTGAAGCAACAGCTAAAGAAGCAATGGAATTAGCTGCTCAGAAATTACCTATCAAAACCAAATTTGTTGTAAGAAGAGATTTGCAAGCTTAATTATAAAAAATATTTGCGATGGCTAACAAGAAACAGGATTTTAATAAAAGCTTGAAGGATTTAACAGACAATGACCTGAAAGCACGCATCCAGGAAGATCAGCTTCGTTTGAAAAAACTGGAATTTGCACACGCTATTTCGCCACTGGAAAATCCGGTGAGTATCCGTGGCTTAAGAAAAGACATTGCCCGTTTAAATACGGAATTACAAAAAAGAGCTTTGGCATAAATAACCAAATAAAAAGCAGACAATGGTTGAAAGAAATTTGCGTAAAACAAGGATTGGTGTTGTTACCAGCGATAAAATGGATAAGACCATCACAGTTGCTGTTGAAAGAAAAGTAAAACACCCTATTTACGGTAAGTTCGTAAAGAAAACTACCAAATTCCATGCTCATGATGAAAAGAGTGAAGGTGGTATTGGTGATGTAGTTAAAATTATGGAAACCCGTCCGATGAGTAAGACAAAACGTTGGAGACTGGTGGAAATAGTTGAAAAAGCGAAGTAATCCCGCTGTATTACGATTGAAAAAAAATAGTTCAAAGAACTGAAAAATTAATTAAGATGATTCAGCAAGAAAGCAGACTCAATGTAGCTGATAACAGTGGAGCCAAGGAAGTGCTTTGTATAAAAGTACTTGGTAACAGTGGTCAGGACTATGCTAAGATTGGCGATAAAATTGTGGTTACCGTTAAAGATGCTATCCCTGCGGGTGGTGTTAAAAAAGGTACGGTATCCAAAGCAGTGATTGTTCGTACCAAAAACAAATTGCGCAGAAAAGACGGTTCTTATATCCGTTTTGATGATAACGCTGTTGTATTGCTGAACAATTCTGATGAACCCCGCGGTACCCGTATCTTTGGGCCGGTAGCAAGGGAATTGCGTGATAAAGGGTATATGAAAATTATTTCATTGGCTCCCGAAGTACTTTAGGGTTATCTGCCTGCAGTAATGCATGCGCTATCAGAAGTATTAGTTAAGAACAAAGTTGGTATCAATAACATCCTAACCAGGAAAAAAGATAAAAGGGTAAAAAAAATGAGTAACAGATTTAAACCCAAATTCAACATCAAAAAGGGCGACACAGTAGTGGTGATTGCCGGTGATGATAAAGATTTAAAGAAGCCCCGCAAGGTGTTGGAAGTAATTGTTGAGAAAGGCCGTGTGGTGGTGGAAGGCGTTAACATAGTTACTAAACATACCAAACCAAGTGCACAAAACACTAAAGGTGGTATTGTAAAAGTGGAAGCAGCTATTAATCTCAGTAACGTACAGTTATGGGATTCAAAGGCAGGCGGCCCAACTAAAGTAAAACGTACCAGAATTGAAGGTAAATTAGTTCGTGTATCAAAAAAATCAGGGGAGGCGATTAAGTAATGAGTACTGTAAAATACACTCCGAGATTAGCAGATAAGTACAAACAGGAAGTTGTACCTGCTTTAGTAAAAAAGTTTGCTTACAAATCTGTAATGCAGGCTCCCAAACTGGAAAAAATCTGTATCAACCGTGGGGTTAATGGTGCAGTAACTGATAAGAAATTAGTAGATGTGGCAGTTGGTGAACTGGAACAGATCACCGGCCAGAAAGCTGTAGCTACTTATTCCAAAAAAGATATTTCCAATTTTAAATTGCGTAAAGGAATGCCTATTGGTGCAAGAGTAACTTTACGTGGTGATAAAATGTATGAATTTCTGGACAGGCTGGTTTCTATTGCCTTACCCCGTGTACGTGATTTCAAGGGTATCAGCGATAAAGCTTTTGATGGCCGCGGTAACTACACGTTAGGTGTTACTGAACAAATCATTTTCCCTGAAATTGATATTGATAAAGTAAATAAAATTACCGGTCTGGATATCACATTTGTTACTTCAGCATCAAGTAATGAAGAAGCATACGAATTATTAAAAGAATTGGGTATGCCTTTCAAAAATATTAAAAAAGATAATAACTAATATTATATCACATGGCAAAAAAATCAATTGTAGCCAGACAGGCAAAGCGTGAAAGAATGGTTGCTAAATTTGCAGAAAAACGTGCTGCACTGAAAGCTGCAGATGATGTTGCAGGTTTGGATAAACTTCCAAAAAATTCTTCACCGGTACGCCTTAAAAATCGCTGCCAGTTAACCGGACGTCCAAGGGGTTATATGAGATATTTTGGATTGTCGAGAGTTACTTTCAGAGATATGGCACTGGATGGTAAAATACCGGGAGTTAAAAAAGCTAGCTGGTAATATTCACTATAACTTCTCCATTGAGGAGATGCATAGAAACAAAATTTAGAACTGAATTAATTTAAATACACATGGTAACTGATCCTATTGCAGACTTTTTAACAAGGATTCGTAATGCTCAGATGGCTGGTCACAGACTGGTTGAAATTCCTGCTTCTAATCTGAAGAAAAGAATTACTGAAATTTTATACGAACAAGGTTACATTCTGAAATACAAGTTTGAAGAAGACAAAAAACAAGGTTTAATTAAAATAGCCTTGAAATATGATCCTTCCACCAAAGTTCCTGCTATCCGTAACCTGGAAAGAATCAGTCGTCCCGGTTTACGTCAGTATGCAAAACCCGGTGATATGAAAAGAGTAATCAATGGTTTAGGCGTGGCTATTATCAGTACATCCAAAGGTGTATTAACTGACAAACAGGCTAAAGCTGAAAACGTTGGTGGCGAAGTTCTTTGCTTTATTAGCTAAATAAGATATTCCGGATACATTAAGCCGTACATACACGGCTGACCGGTCCGGAAGGAATAAGTATATAAATATTAAATTTAAAATTGTATGTCCCGTATAGGTAAAAAACCAGTTGTAATTCCAAAAGGTGTAACCATCTCTGTTGGAGCTGACAATGTGGTAACAGTGAAAGGCCCTAAAGGCGAACTGAAACAAGCGATTGACCGTGATATTAAAGTAGAAATTTCTGGCGAAGAAATCATCTTCGTTCGTCCTACAGAACAAATCCGTCACCGCGCCATGCATGGTTTGTACCGTGCGTTGGTAAATAACCTGGTAAAAGGTGTAACTGATGGCTTTAAAAAAGATTTGGAATTAGTGGGTGTGGGTTTTAAAGCTGCTCACCAGGGTAATATCTTAGATCTTTCATTAGGTTATTCTCACAATATTATATTTGAAGTTCCGAAAGAACTGAAAGTAAATACTGTTACTGAAAAAGGTAAGAACCCTACTATTTCACTGGAAGGAGTTGACAAACAATTACTGGGACAGGTTGCGGCTAAATTAAGAGGATTACGTAAGCCTGAACCATATAAAGGAAAGGGTGTGAAATACGCTGGTGAAGTATTAAGAAGAAAAGCTGGTAAAGCTGCCGGTAAATAACCGGTAATCAGAAACAGATTGACTAAACCCTTCCGGCAGAATCGGAAGATGTAAATACAAAAAAGATGAATAGCAAATTAGTTCAAAGACAGAAAATCAGATACCGCATCCGAAAGAAAATTTCCGGTACTTCTGCAAAACCTCGTCTTTCCGTATTCAGGAGCAATGCTGAGGTTTATGCTCAGTTAATTGACGATGTTAATGGGCTTACACTTGCTGCAGTGGGATCTAATAATAAAGAGATCAGTGCACAAAAGATAACCAAAGTTGAAAAAGCTAAATTAGTTGGATCAACACTTGCACGTAAAGCAACTGAATTAGGTATCACAGCTTGTGTTTTTGACAGGGGTGGTAATTTATACCATGGCCGTGTTAAGAGTGTAGCTGATGGAGCCAGAGAAGGTGGACTGCAATTTTAATAATTTCTAATTTCAAATTTGAAATTTCAAACAGATAAGATGTCTAGAATATCAGAAAATAAAGTAAAAGCCGGCGGTGATGTTGAATTGAAAGAGAAAGTAGTGGCGATCAATCGTGTTGTGAAAACAACAAAGGGTGGACGTACCTTCAGTTTCTCAGCTTTAGTGGTAGTAGGAAATTCAAACGGTGTTGTTGGACAGGGTTTAGGTAAAGCAAAAGAAGTTCAGGAAGCCATTACCAAAGGAATTGAAGATGCCAAGAAGAATCTGGTAAAAGTTCCTGTAATGCATGGTACTATTCCTCACGAACAATTGGCAAAAGCAGGTGCTGCTAAAGTATTGATCAAACCGGCAGCTCATGGAGCAGGTGTGATTGCGGGTGGCAGTATGCGTGCTGTATTGGAAAGTGCAGGTGTTACCGATGTACTGGCAAAAAGTTTAGGTTCTGCAAATCCTCATAATGTGGTTAAAGCAACTATTAAAGCTTTAGGCTTATTAAGGGAACCTGTTCAGATAGCTAAAACACGCAGCATCAAATTAAGCAAAGTTTTTAACGGATAATTATCGTCGGCAGTCGTTAGTCGGCAGTCGTGAGTCAAATCACAGATATTATGAAAAAAATTAAAATTACACAAGTAAAAAGCGGTATTGACAGATCAGAGCGTCAGAAGCAAACTTTGATAGCTTTAGGTTTGAAAAAACTGAATGCCACTGTAGAAGTGGATGCTACTCCTCAGATTTTAGGAATGGTTAATAAAGTTACCCATTTGGTGAAAGTTGAAGAGCTCGCTTAATAGTATTATTGTAAATGTTGAATGATTAAAGGCTTTTGGCCTCATTCAACATTTATCATTTAACCTGGTTCAACATAACATTGCGAGGGGTGATTCCCCGTAAGTTCAAAATCAAATAAAAAAATGAAACTACACACATTAAAACCTGCAGAAGGTTCTACACACAAACCGAAAAGAATTGGCCGTGGTGAAGCATCCGGAAAGGGTGGTACTTCCACACAAGGTAATAAAGGTAGCCAGGCACGTGCCGGGTACCAACGTAAAAATGCACATGAAGGTGGACAGATGCCTATTCAGCGCCGTGTTCCTAAACGTGGATTTAAAAATAATAACAAGATAACATTTGTAGTTTTTAACCTGGGTCAGATTGATCAGTTACAGGAAAAATACAGTTTCCCTGAATTCAGTTCTGAAAACTTATATATCAATGGCTTAATCAGTCGTACAGATAAAGTTAAAATACTGGCTACGGGCGAATTGAAATCAAAACTTAATTTTAAAGTAAACGCCATCAGCGATAAAGCTAAAGCAGCAATTGAAGCAAATGGTGGAACTGTTGAAATTGTTAAGTGATTTTGCAGTAAATTGCCGGACGCATTTTAAATGCGTCTTTTTGGTTTCAATGAAATAACGCATCAATCGAATTACAAGTGAAAAAATTAATTCAAACTTTTAAGAATATCTGGGCTATTGAAGAGTTACGCATTAAAATAATCGTAACACTTGCCCTGGTATTAACTTATCGTGTAGCCAATCACATTGTATTACCCGGTATTAATCCTAATTTATTAGATCAGGCCAAATTAAATGCATCCAGGACAGGTTTATTAGGGTTATTTGACACTTTTGCAGGTGGCGGATTTACCCAGGCTTCTGTTGTTGCATTAGGTATTATGCCTTATATATCTGCTTCCATCTTTATGCAGCTGATGACTATATTGGTACCTCAGTTACAGAAAGTACAGAAAGAAGGAGAAAGCGGCAGAAAGAAAATTAACCAGTGGACCCGTTATTTAACTATTATCGTTACAGCTTTTCAGGCAGGTGCCTATATTCAATACCTGACTAATCCTCAGGGTGGTTATGCACAGGCGATACTGTTGGATAAAACCTTGTTTACCTTTACCACCATTGTTACCCTTACTGCAGGAACCCTGTTTGTAATGTGGCTGGGTGAAAGAATACAGGATAAAGGAATTGGTAATGGTACTTCCATTATTATCATGGTGGGTATCTTAGGCCGTTTGCCACAGAATATTATTCAGGAATTCAGTGCCAAGAGCCAGAAAGCCGGTGGTGGTTTATTAATCTTCTTAATAGAAATTGCCATCCTGGTAGCTGTAATTTTAGCATTGATTATTTTGGTGCAGGGTGTAAGAAAAATACCTGTAAACTATGCCAAACAAATTATCGGAAACCGCCAGTTTGGGGGTGCACGTCAATTTTTACCGGTAAAAGTGAACAGTGCTGGTGTAATGCCCATCATCTTTGCTCAGGCAATTATGTTTTTACCAACCCTGGTTTCGTTTACCAATCTGGATTCAGCAAAAGGAATTATCAAGATATTCAATGATCACAGTAATGCCTGGTACATGCTGATTTACAGCATCATGGTTATCGGATTTACATTCCTGTATACTGCATTGATCTTTAATCCAAAGCAAATTGCAGAAGATTTAAAGCGCAATAATGGTTTTATTCCGGGTGTTAAACCTGGTCAGCCTACTGCAGATTATATTGGTTCTATCATGGATAAAGTAACTTTACCTGGTGCCATATTCTTAGCAATAGTAGGTATCATGCCTGGTTTTGCGCAAAGATTGGGTGTAACTTCAGGTTTCAGCACCTTCTTTGGTGGAACATCTTTACTGATTATGGTTGGGGTAATCCTGGATACTCTACAGCAGATTGAAACCTACCTGTTGATGCGTCAGTACGACGGATTGATGAGTAGCGGAAGGGTTCAGGGACGTCAGACTACTTCCTTGCCAACAAGTGCTTTATAGTAAGATATTACTTAGAAATATGCAAACCTGTTGGGATTATCCCGGCAGGTTTATTTTTTTTAATGAATGACACGCCGAAATAATATTAATATGATGATTCATAAAACCGAGGCAGAAGTTGCTTTAATGAAAGAAGCTGCTGTACTCGTTAGTAAAACTATTACAGAAGTAGCTAAAGTGTTAAAGCCAGGTATGACCACCATGCAGATAGACACTTTATGCGGTGCTTTTGTAAGAGATAATAAAGCCATACCAAATTTTTACAAGTACCATGGTTATCCATTTAATGTTTGTACCAGTGTAAATGAAGTAGTGGTGCATGGTTTTCCAAACAATACAGAACTGAAAGAAGGGGATATTGTATCTATAGACATGGGTGTACTTTTAAATGGCTGGCATGGCGACCATGCCTATACTTTTATTCTGGGAGAAGTAAGTGATGCAATACTGCAGTTGGTGAAAGTGACCAAGGAAAGCTTATATAAAGGCATTGAAAAAGCAATTGTGGGCAACAGAATTGGTGATATATCCTATGCTATACAGGAGCAAACCGAAAAAAAATACGGGTATGGGGTGGTAAGAGAACTGGTAGGACATGGAATTGGCAGGAGTCTCCATGAAGACCCACAGGTACCCAATTATGGAAAAAGAGGGAACGGCCCAAAACTGAAAGAGAACCTGGTACTGGCCATTGAACCCATGATTAACCTTGGTACCAAAGAAGTGTTTACGGATACCGATGGGTGGACAGTTAAAACTACCGATGGCAAACCTTCGGTTCATTTTGAACATGATGTTTGTGTAAAGCGGAACAAGGCTTTGATACTATCAGACTACAGTATTATTGAAGCAGCCGAACAGGCTAATCCTAATCTGAATACAAAATATTATTAAAGTCCCACAAGGGACTTTTTGATTTTTAATCTATGAACCAGCAAACTTTAATAGTAACCGGTGGGGGGGCAGCAGGTTTTTTTTGTGCGGTAAATGCTGCCAGGATGCATCCGGGGCTTAAAGTAATGATTATAGAGAAAACGTCTAAATTATTAAGCAAGGTAAAAGTAAGTGGTGGTGGCAGGTGTAATGTTACCCACCATTGTTTTGAAATACCGGAACTGCTGAAAAAATATCCCAGGGGGCAAAATTTCCTTAAAAAAGCACTGCATCATTTTTATACAAAAGATACGGTAGAATGGTTTACTGAAAGAAATGTGCCTTTGAAAACAGAGGCTGACGGCCGGATGTTTCCGGAGGCCAACAGTTCTGAAGCCATTATCGAATGCCTGATTCGGGAAGCCAATAAATATGGGGTTTCTATTATTTTAAATCAGGAAATAGTATCCATAGAAAGGGGGGAATCCGGATTTATCTTAACCGCAGCAGATCAGAAGAAATATCCGGCAGATTATTTATGCATTGCAAGCGGGGGATATCCCAAATCTGCCCAGTTCAACTGGTTGGTACAAACCGGACATACCATTGCACCACCCCTTCCATCTCTGTTCACTTTTAATATACCGGACCATGCTATCCGTGAGTTAATGGGGGTGAGTGTTACTGATGTTACCATTAAAGTTACAGGAACAAAATTACAGGAAACCGGCCCACTGCTGATTACACACTGGGGTATCAGCGGACCGGCGGTTTTAAAATTATCTGCCTGGGGTGCAAGGGTTCTGGGTGATCTGGGTTATCATTTTAAAGTAGCTGTTAACTGGTTGGGGAAGGTAAATGAAAACGAACTGAGGCAGGAATGGCCGGAATTGAGGCAAAGGTTTGCCACCCAGAAAATGCATCAAAAGAATCCGTTTGAGTTACCATCAAGGTTATGGATTTATTTATTAAATGAGAGTTTTATTGCGGATACTACCAGGTGGGCAGAACTCAGTTCCAAACAGCAGAATCAGCTGATCAGAAATTTAACGGGTCAGGAATTGGAAGTAAAGGGGAAAACTACCTTTAAAGAAGAGTTTGTTACCTGTGGGGGAATTAATACTGGTGAAGTTGATGCCAATACCATGCAGAGTAAAATAGTACCTGGATTATTCTTTGCCGGGGAAGTATTGGATATAGATGGAGTAACCGGAGGATTTAATTTTCAGAATGCTTGGACTACCGGATGGATTGCAGCAAAGGCAATTGGCACGATCAGGTCAAGTTTGAATATTTAAAAAAAAATCAGGTTTTTATAGTGGAAATATTGGAATTTTTGAAATACATAAAAAGAGGCTGTCCATTTTACCGGACAGCCTCTTTTTTATGATAAGTTAAATAAACTAACCTTTTTTAGGTTTAGCTGCATCTTTATTGGCTTTGTAGCGCATATCAGGCGTACCATCTTTTTTAGTGGGGCCAGGAGCAGGTTTAGCTGCATCTTTATTGGCTTTATAGCGCATATCTGGAGTCCCGTCTTTTTTAGTAGGTCCGGCAGCAGCAGCTTTAGGAGCAGCAGCAGGTTTAGCAGGAGCAGCGGTTTTTGCAGCAGGAGCAGGCTTTACAGCAGGTTTAGCTGCAGGAGCGGCTTTGGCAGTTTCCTTTTTTGGAGGGGTTGTTTTAGCTGTTTCTTTCTTTGCAGGTGCTTTGGTTTTTGCAGGGGCAGCAGTCTGGGCAAAAGTGAAAGAAATACAACAAACCGTTACCAATAAAAGGGAAATGATTTTTTTCATACGTTAAAATAGTTTAGAATACCAAATTACTGATTTCAGTCTGTATTAAATAATAATTATTCATTAAATTTTGGAGATTGTATAGCTGCCTGAAAAAAGAGTAAAATAATTGATTTAATAACTGTTTGTTCAGGTAATGATTGTTTTATACAGCTTAAATAAGTACAATAGATAATGCTTAAAAGGGTAAGTAAAATCCTGTAATTTTAAAGTGAAGGGATATCTGGCCTTAAGTTGGGCGAAATTCAAATCCTGCCTGATATTTTTAAGAAAAAGGAGACTGAAAAAGTCTGTGAAAAAGGCCTTTTTTTAGTCTGTAAAGCCTAACTTTGCAGCCCCGAATAAAACAGCGGGAATTTTTATGAAATTCATTAACAAACAATTAAACGCAGATGCACAGGAGAACGCTGCTGCACCAACTGAAGAAGTGGTGGTAGCTGCTGAAACTACTGCGACAACAAATGAACCTGTTGCTGAGCCTGCTCCGGCCCCTGCACCAGCACCGGTTGTAGTGGAAACTGCTCATGATGATTTTGACTGGAGTGTTGACAAACGTAATGTAAGCCTGTACAATGCAGAGGAAAAAGCAAAGTATGATAAGGTTTATGAAAACACTTTTGTTGCTATTACCGATGGAGAAATTCTCCAGGGGGATGTAGTGGCATTAACTAAAACAGATGTTGTGATCAACATTGGTTTTAAAAGTGATGGTTTAATTTCTTTAAACGAATTCCGTGATGTTCCGGGTTTAAAGATTGGCGATTTTGTTGAAGTACTGGTTGTTGAAAAAGAAGACAGGGAAGGCCATTTGCATTTAAGCCGTAAGCAAGCCCGTATTCACCGTGCCTGGGAAAGAATTGTTGAAGTGCACAAAACAGGAGAAGTTATTACCGGTAATGTTACCAGTAAAACCAAAGGTGGTCTTATCGTGGATGTATTTGGTATGGAAACCTTCTTGCCGGGATCTCAGATTGATGTTAAACCTGTAACTGATTACGATCAGTTTGTAGGTAAAACAATGGAATTTAAAGTGGTTAAGATTAACGAAACCATTAAGAATGCTGTTGTATCTCACAAAGCATTAATTGAAAGTGATATTGAAGCACAACGTGCAGAGATCATCAGCAAACTGGAAAAAGGACAGGTACTGGAAGGAACTGTTAAAAACATTACAGACTTCGGTGCATTTATGGACTTAGGCGGATTGGATGGTTTATTATATATCACTGATATTTCATGGGGTAGAATTTCTCACCCTAGTGAAGTGGTTAAAATGGATCAGAAACTGCAGGTGGTGGTACTGGATTTTGATGATGACAAAAAACGTATCAGCCTTGGTTTAAAACAACTGACTCCGCATCCATGGGATGTATTACCGGAAGGTTTGGCAGAAGGTACTGTAGTGAAAGGTAAAGTTGTGAATATTGAAGATTACGGTGCATTTCTGGAAATTCAGCCTGGTGTTGAGGGCTTAGTACACGTAAGTGAAATTACATGGGCTAATACTCCAATCAATGCTAAAGAATTCTTCAAATTACAGGATGAATACGAAGCAAAAGTAGTTACACTGGATAAAGACGCACGCAAAATGAGTTTGTCTATCAAACAAATGAGCGAAGATCCATGGAGTACTATTGAAACCCGTTTCCCTGAAGGAAGCAAACACAAAGGACTGGTTAAGAATATTACCCCTTACGGTGTGTTTGTTGAACTGGAAGCTGGCATTGGCGGTATGATCCATATCAGCGATTTAAGCTGGCTGAAACGTTTCAACCACCCATCCGAGTACACCAAGGTTGGCGAACAAATTGATATCATTATCTTAGGTATTGATAAAGAAAACCGCAAATTACAATTAGGCCATAAACAACTGGAAGAAGATCCCTGGAATGCACTGGAAGATACTTTTGCTATCGGAACACTGCATGAAGGTACCGTTACCCGCAGAGATGATAAAGGTGCGTTGGTTCAATTACAGTATGGTTTAGAAGGATTTGCTCCTAACCGTCACCTGACTAAGGAAGATGGTAAATCTGTTGCTGCAGATGAAACCCTGCAATTTATGGTTATTGAATTCGACCGCAATGAAAAACGCATTGTGTTGAGTCATAGCAGAATTTGGGAACAGGCACAGATAGAAGAAAAAGAGTCTGCTAAAAAAGAAGCCAGAACAGAAGCTGAAAAAACTAAGAAAGCCGTGAAGAGTATTCAGAATAAAGTTGAAAAAGCAACTTTAGGTGATCTTGGTGCTTTAGCTGAAATTAAAGCTAAATTGAAAGAAGACGAAAACGAAGGAAAACAATAAGTTTATCTTTTGCATAAAAAAAAGTCCCGCTTAACCAGCGGGACTTTTTTTTATTATCTGTTTACCAGGTTAAAATGCAGTTCTCCGAAATTCTGGAGAGAAGACAATTTTAAATCAGCCGCACTCCATCTTTCTTCCTTCATCTGGGTATGATGCGGAACAATTACACATTTCATGCGGGCAGCTTTTGCTGCAATCATTCCATTAAAGCTATCTTCAAAACAAATACATTCATAAGCATCGGAACCCAGCTTTGCAGCACAGTCCAGATACACCAGGGGATGTGGTTTACCATAAGCCAGGTGTTCTGCAGAAGAAGATACCTGAATGAATTTTGTAACCCCGATCAGATCTGTTACCAGGTCAATCAGCTCCTGCGGGGAAGAAGAAGCCAGTCCGATTTTAAAATTCTTCTTTTGGAAGAAATCAAAAATATAGGGCACACCAGGCATTATTTTCGCCTTTCTCTCTATATGCTCCAGCATATAACGGATAATCTTTTTTTCGGCGTTTGCTGATTCTGCATCTCCAATACGGTAATAGGCAAACCACCATTTCACATATTCATGAGTTCTCAGTCCTGTGGTGGAATTCATTTGTTCCTGGGTTAAATTTAATCCGTAACCTTTAAATACTTCATTGGCAGCATCCTGCCAGATCGGTTCACTGTCAATCAACAAACCATCCATATCAAAAATAACCGTATTCAATTCCATCTTATAAATTTGAATCCGCAAAATTAAGGGTATGTACTATGGTTTAGAGGATTATATTATTTTCTATTTTAAGGCGTAAATAACGGTAACAGAAAATGCCAGTTTTATCTTTTTAAAATCTATATTCATCGGTGCGGATTCTTTATCTTCTTCCATTTTCATTAACCTGTTAGCATAGACTGGTGAAGGAAAGTTTGAAGTAAGATCGGATGGGTCAGTGATGGTAATTGCTTCCCCCACTTTTTCACCGATTGCTTCGGCCAGGTACGAAGCTTTTTCTTTAGAAGCTTTTACAGCATCTATTTTAAGTTGTTTTTTAATTTCCTGGATTTTACTGCTGGATACATTGGCAATAAAAAAGTTTTCTGTGGCTTCGTCATCCAGCATATTCACCAGCTCTTCAATTTCGGAAGATTGGTGCAGGCGCACAGTGTAACTGATACCCGCATTCATATCCGGATTCTGTTTCTTTTGTTTTTTATACCACCAGTAATTATTGCTGCCCTGATAATTCTGCACACTGATTTCTTTTTCTGAGAGTCCTATTTTTTTACAGGAAGCCAGAAAATTATTCCTGATCGTTTCCAGGGATATTTTTCCAGTGCCTTTTTTAGTATATTCCCGAAGGTTAACCTGTACGTCAATCTGATCCGGTACCAGTTCTGTTTCTGCACTTCCTGTAACAGTGATGGTTCTTTGTCTAATCGGATTGTCCTGCGCATGCAATAGCTGAAAAAAAGTAAAAGTAAACAGGATGCATACTAATTTAGTTTTCATGATTACAAATTTTCAATAAGATGCAACCTTTCCTCCAATTGCACAAAGATCTAAATTGTTTAAATACATTTTAACAGACCGTTTGCTTTAATTATATTCGTATCATTGCCTGCCAAAACTTATAATAATGCATTTAGCCGAAAGACTAAAACATATTAAGATTGTACGTGCTATTGTATATTCAGTACTGGGATTTATTACTTATCCGGGCCTGACTATTTTCAATAGGATAAAGATAGAAGGTACTGAAAATATCAAAAATTTACCCAGGCATAATGTTTTATTTGTCAGCAATCATCAAACTTATTTTGCAGACGTTATCACTTTCATTCATATTTTCTGTGCAGTAAAATGGAGAAAAGCCAACAGGCTGGGATTACCCTATTACCTGTTATTCCCTTTTACCAACTTATATTTTGTAGCTGCTGAAGAAACGATGAATGGGAGTGCCATCAGCCGGTTGTTTAAACTGGCAGGAGCGCTTACTGTTAAAAGAACCTGGCGGGCAAATGGCCAGGAAGTAAGAAGAGGCTTAGATCCATCAGATACCAGAAAAATAAAAGAAGCATTAGACCGTAGCTGGGTCATTACTTTTCCGCAAGGAACCACCAAACCATTTGCCCCGGGCAGGAAGGGAACTGCATTTATTATTAAACACAATCAACCCATTGTAATTCCGGTAGTGATCAATGGATTCTGGAGGGCATTTACCAAGAAAGGGCTTACTTTTAAAAAGAAAGGCTCACTGTTAAGTATCCGCTTTAAAGAGCCCATGGTAATCGATTATTCAGCTGGCATAGATGAGATTCTGGAACAGGTAATGGATGCTATTGAGCAAAGCAAAAAATACATGCTCAAAGGCAGGCACCACTGGATGACCGCTTTGGATAAATAAGGTGATAGATATTAATCAGCAAAAAAAGCTTTTAATTCAGAAGCATCAGCAGCTTTCATTTTTCCGGCAAGTACCAAACGCATTTGCCTTCTCCTCAGTGCTTCGTCGTACAATTTCAATTCAGTTTCAGTTTCCGGAATAATAGTACCCACCTCCCTGGGTTTACCATTTGGGTCTAATGCCACAAAAGTAAAAAAGGCTTCATTGCTCTCATAGGTATACTGGTGTAAAACGTCTTCCCCCCACACTTTTACATGAATTTCCATAGAAGAATGAAAAGCACGGGAAACTTTTGTTTCAATATGTACGATATTACCCAGTTTAATAGGGGTTTTAAAACTTAAATTATCTACACTTACCGTCATACAGGGCGAATTACAGTGTTTCATAGCTGCCATTGCAGAAGCGATATCCATCCAGTACATCAGCCTGCCACCCATTAAATTGCCAAATGTATTGGTATCGTTGGGTAAAACAAGTTCATTCATCACTGTAAATGTATCGCCTGCCTTTCTTCCTTCCATAGTAGATTAATTGTTTAAACAAAGATAAGCGTATAGGGGGGCTTTATTACTTTATCAGACTATAGCAGCGGTTAAATTTTTCAGGTAGGCATTATCCACATCTGCCCCTATACCAATGCCTTCAGGTAGTATTAAGTGCATACCCTGATAGGACATGCCGTTCAATACCGGATCTTCCAGATGCCCCAGCAGGCAGGTATCCAGGTCGTAAAATTTAATATTTTCAAAAGCCATGGCAAAATGAACATTAGCTGTTAAGGCAAGCCTGCTTTCCAGCATACTACCCAGCATACAGTGCATTTTATTATTTTGTGCCACTTCATTGATTTTTCTGGCTTCGTGTATACCACCACTTTTGGCAAATTTAATATTGATATAGGCAGCTGCTTTATTACGGATCATCCTTTCTGCGTCGTAATGGGTAAATACGCTTTCATCAGCCATCACCGGAATAGGTGAACGTTTACATAATTCCGGCAGTAGTTCATCATTGTATTTTCTCATCGGTTGTTCGCAAAACTGAATATCGTATACTGCCAGTTGCTGCAAAGCATACAATGCATCTTCATAATTCCAACCCTGGTTGGCATCAATCCTTAAAATAGTGTTGTTGCCCGTTGCCAGCCTTATCTGTTTAATCCGTTCAATATCATCTTTTACTTTCTTACCCAGCTTTACTTTAATCATTGTAACTCCTTTGGCTACCAGTTCACCGGCGGTCCTGGCCATATTTTCGGGAGTGTCAATACCAATGGTCATATCACTTTCCAGGTCCCTCTTTTTGCCCCCTAAAAACTGATAAAGCGGTAATCCTGCATTTTTAGCTCCAATATCATAGAGCGCCATATCAAAAGCACTTTTTGCGGTATAATTACCAGCTGTAAAAAGGTCCAGTTCCTGTAACCTGGCATCAATATCCAGTGCATTTTTATCTTTCCATAATAATGCAAAATCTTTTGCCATTTCAAAACAGGTATTTTGTGTTTCTCCGGCAATCATTGGAAAAGCAGAACATTCACCCACACCAGTTGGTCCGTCCTGGGTATGTATCCTGATAAAGATATTCTGTGCAAAATGCATGGTACCTGTTGCAATGGTAAAGGGGAGCATTGGAATAGCGTACTTATATATTTCGGTGTGTGTAATATTCATACTACGAATATCAGAAATAGTAGAGTAGTAAAAGCGGTAATCCGTAATTATTTTCAGGGTTAATCCTTTAAAAAAAATAAGGAGTGGTAAGACAAACGGATATTAACAATAGCTGCATAAATCATTTTTTTTTCTTTAATATCTGCATGCGATATTCGCATAGCTAATGATAGGTCTTTATGAATATTTCATTCGAGAATACAGAAAATGCTTTTGCATATAAATCAGACAAGGAACTGAAACAGTCCAGGTTCCTGTTCAAAACAATGGATTATCCCTTGTTTGTTCCTATTGGAACAAGGTTAACACCATTACTGATGAAGACCGGACTACCGGTGGATGGCCTGATACGTAAAACCATTTATAAACAGTTTGTGGGTGGGGAATCGCTGGAAGATACTGCCATGGTAGTGGAAATGCTGTCCCATTACGGGGTACATGTGATATTGGATTACGGAGTGGAAGGCAAAGAAGGGGAAGCAAATTTTGAACATGCCAAAGATCAGTTTATACAGGTAATTGAATATGCAGCTACTCAACATAATATTCCCTTTATAAGTGTTAAATTAACGGGGATGGCCAGGTTTTCTTTATTGCAAACCTTAAATGAAGCACCCAGGTTACGAAGCGGTATTCATGACCATGAAGCTGAAATGAAAGAATGGAATGCGGTTAGGGCCAGGTTAAAAGCAATATGCAGTGTTGCTGCTTCAAAAGATATTGGTGTATTGATAGATGCTGAAGAAAGCTGGATTCAGGATCCGGTTGACAGGCTTACCATGGAAATGATGGAGTTATTTAATAAAGAAAAAGCCATTGTTTATAATACAGTTCAATTATACCGGTTAGACCGGGTTAATTTCCTTAAACTATCTCATAAAATAGCCAGGGAACATGGGTTTATCCTGGGGATGAAGCTTGTTAGGGGTGCATATATGGAAAAAGAAAGGGAAAGAGCGATGCTGAAATCCTATGCTTCACCCATACAGTCAGATAAAGAAAGTACAGATAGAGATTTTAATGCTGCACTGGAATATTGTGTGCATAATATCAGTGAAATAGCTGTTATTATAGCCTCCCATAATGAGCAAAGTAATTTATATGGGATTGAATTGCTGGAAAAGAACGGGCTTCCGTTGAATCATCCAAATGTTCATTTTTCTCAGTTATTCGGGATGAGCGATAATATCACTTTTAATCTGGCAAAAGCTGGTTGTAATGTAAGTAAATACCTGCCTTTTGGGCCTATCAGGGAAGTGATTCCTTATTTAATGAGAAGGGCTCAGGAAAACAGCAGTATAAATGGACAAACCGGAAGGGAACTTTCATTGATCAGGCAGGAATTGAAAAGAAGGAAATCTTAAAGTATTCTTTTCTGATCATATATTTCCTGAAAGATACCCTGTAATAAATCGAACTCATTTGATTTATCTATAAAATAATCTGCACCTATCAGTTCAAACAACCATTTGTAATAATGATAATATTGTTCTGAAAGGTTAGTCTGCATAATGATTTTCAGTAATGGAAAATTTTGTTTCAGATCCTGAATGGATTCAATATATCCTTTTTCAAAAGTACTGATATCTATTGCCAATACATCCGGGTTCAATTTTTCAATAATCTGATGAAGGTTTTTTATATCCGTAGTGGTTTCTATAGATCCGATAATGTCAAAATCGCATAGGATATCTTTAATTCTTATTAAAATTAATTCTGAAGAATCCATTAATAAGACATTCAGCTTATCTGGTTTACCCTCTTTTTTAAAAGAATGAAAACCGCTTATTTGCTCACTCATCTTGATTGTATTTAAATACAACTGTTCCATAATACCTGTCGGTGTTTTAAAATTTATTGGCTTACAGCAAAATGATATTCATTATATAGCATTTGCTGCCTGTAACCAATGTAGTTTTTCGGGTGGATTTAAGACTTAAACAGGGGTAAGGATATAGAAACTAAAAACGGGGAATAAACCTGAATATTTATCTGGTAATACTCAATGTAAAACTAACCCTGGTAATTTTAAGTGCAAATAGTAATTAAAATGATTTTTGTGTAGCCTTAAGTGCTACATTGATAATTATTTGAAAATCAGGCCAATGAATTAGTAATGGCATATTTGGTTAATTCTGCATTATTCTTCATTCGCATCTTTTCCAGTATCCTGGAGCGGTAAGTACTGATGGTATGAATGCTGAGGGACAGTATTTCTGCAATTTCAGAAACAGTTTTACCTGAGGCAATTAATTTGAGGACTTCGAATTCTCTGTCTGATAAGGTTTCGTGAGGCTGTTTAATTCCGGTTTCGTCAGAATGTATATTTACCAGCATTTCGGCTACTTCAGGGGTAATGTATTTTCTGCCGCTCATAATATGCTGCACCGCTTTTACCAGTTCTTCAGTAGCACTTTCTTTGGTCAGGTATCCGGCAGCGCCCGCTTTTAAAGTTCTGACAGCATATTGTTCAGGGGCATGTACACTTAAAATAAGTACCTGCTGTTTGGGTTTTGTTTCTCTTAATTCCTTTACTACTTCAATTCCGGATTTTCCGGGCATTGAAATATCTGATATAATAATACTCCAGTCTTTTAGTAAAGCTTTTTTTAATAATTCCACTCCATCACTTGCTTCTTCAATTTCGGCAGATGGAAAAGCATCTGATAAAATTGTTCTGAGCCCTCTCCTTACAACACTATGGTCATCACCAATCAAAATGTTCATGAAAAATATTTTTTAACAAACTGGGGGAATTAAATTACCTGAAAGAAAAAGTCAGTTAAGTATTACTTAACCACTCCTTTTTAATTCGGGTTCAATTTAAAACTTTTAAATTAATTATTTAATAATAATCCCTTTTGCAGTTAAAATTACTAAAATTTTAAGTATGAAAAGCTTTGAATCTTTATTTTATTTTAAGGATTCCGGAGCTGGGTTTAAATGCAATCATTTACTGCTATTCCTGCAATCTGTATAGTCCTTTTTTAGACTTACCGCCAACAGTATCCTTTCAGTTTCAACATAATGTAAAATGTAGTAAAATAACTACCTGCTGTTATGTTACAGCTACTTACAGAAGTGATAATATTTACTGAGGTCTTTTAATAAAACCTACTCATTTCAATGAGCAAAACCTACTATTTATACATGGCAAAACCTACTCTATTTATACATCTTTCGCTATTTCCCGGGTTATCAGGTCTTATGATCTTTACAGTAGAAAATGAGGAAACAGTAAAAGCGGAAAAGTAAAAAAAGTCTAAAACCATTCAAATGAAAACATATTCCATCACAACAAAAGGTAACCGGAGCTTCACCGGAACCACAGTCTCCCTCCGGATGATTATTGGGAGATGCACTTACAGTTAATCTGAATCACAGGCTGTAAAAGCCCCTGAAAGCCTGATACAAATCAGGTCCACTGAAAGCCTAAAAACCTTTAGCAGGCTATCTCTTGCCCAAAATGTAAATGTTCATACTGTTTTTCAATCCTTTTTTATGAAAAATATTCTTCTCACAATCGCCATCATCTTCTTCACACTTACTGTTAGCAGTCAGTCATCTAATATTTCTTTCGGAGTTACTTTATGCGGAGCAGAATTTGGTCAGAATAATTTACCTGGTATTTTAAATACCAATTACACTTATCCAGTTACGGAAGAAATCAATTATTTTTCTGAAAAAGGAGCACAGATAATACAATTACCTATCAGGTGGGAAAGAGTTCAACGGAAATTAGGCGGACCATTAGATGCAATGGAAATGTCTCATATTATGAAATTTGTGGACGAATGTGCTGCAAGAGGCGTTATGGTTACTTTAATTATGCAAAACTATGGACGTTATAAAATCAATAATATAGAATACATTATAGGTAGCCCGGAAGTAACCAGGGCTGATTATAAAGATGTTTGGATGAAACTGGCATATGCTTTAAGAAACAAAAGAAACATTTTTGCTTTGAGTATTATGAGTGAACCCAATAATATGGGACAATATTCCTGGTTTGAATCTGCACAACAGGCAATTGACGGAATAAGACAAGTTGATGCAGTGCATACTATTTTAGTGGATGGAGATAATTTTTCCGGACCAGAAACATGGGTAGCATACAATGATCAGCTTAAATATTTAAGAGACCCTTCAGATAAAATCATGTTTAATGCACATTGTTATTTTGATGAAGACAGAACTGGTAGTTACAGAAGGAGTTATGATGCATCAGGAGCCAATCCGATGACAGGTGTTAACAGGATCAGCCCTTTCATTAACTGGTTACATGCCAACAATGTAAAAGGATTTGTAGGTGAATTTGGAGTGCCAAACAACGATCCAAGATGGTTAGTAACCATGGAAAATTTCCTGAACTATCTGATGAGAAACAGAATTGGAGGTTGTTATTGGGCAGCAGGCCGTTGGTGGAAAGATTATGCATTATCCATTGAACCATCCGGTAACAGCGAAAAACCTCAAATGAATGTATTTGCAAAATACCTGATCGCTTCTAATAACAGTTCAGTTGTAGCAAGGAACTAACAGATCAGGATGTTGAAAAATGGCAGTTAGGTTGGTTTTAGATATACAAATTTTGAACAGTAAATTAAAAAGCACAGATTTTAAATGTCTGTGCTTTTTTAGTTATTTGTTCACCGGTGGAATTTTAAAACCTGAACCTGCAATATTATATTAGCTTATGCTGGATAGCATATTTAATCAGGTCTGCATTATTATGCATATGCATTTTTTCCAGAATCCTTGCCCTGTAAGTGCTGATGGTATTTACACTCAGGGATAAGATATTGCCCATTTCCGAAATGCTGTTACCTGCTGCCAGTAACTTAAATACTTCAAATTCCCTGTCAGAAAGGTTTTCATGTGCAGCTTTATCAAAATTATCCCCATAAGAGTCAGCCAGTAATTCTGCTATATCAGCGGTGATATACCTTTTGCCCTTTAATAAAGTGTCTACTGCTTTTACCAGCTCATCGGGTGCACTATCCTTGGTAAGATAACCGGAGGCACCTGCTTTAATGGAACGGACAGCATATTCTTCCGGAGAATGAACGCTCAAAATCAATACAGGTGTTTTTGGGGCTGCATCTTTCATTTCCTTGATAATTTCAACACCCGATCTGCCGGGCATTGAAATATCAGAAATAATTACCGTAAAACTTTCTTTATTTACCTTTTTCAGTAAATCCACTGAATCAGAAACTTCAGTAATTTCAGCATGCGGATACGCTTCAGCAAGAATTAGAATCAAGCCTTTTCTTACCACACTATGATCATCTGCAATTAAAATTTTCATGATATTATTTGTTAGGCTAATTTAAGTTTTTATATTTCAACTTCAACATGAATACAGGAACCTTTGCCAAATTCACTGGTTATATTCAGGATTCCATTCATCATTCCGGCTCTTTCCTGCATACCCAGTAAACCGAATGATTTTGTTTTCTGGTTCATGTCAAATCCTTTTCCATTATCAGATATCTGTAAAACTATTTTTTTATTATTGATTTTCTTTAATTCACAATCAACTTTAGTTGCCTGGGCATGACGCATCACATTTGTAAGTGATTCCTGACAGATCCTGAATAAATTGGTTTTTATAATATTGGGCAATTGTTCATCCTCATCGTCCAACAAATTTATAAAAGTTGTTTTTATGGTGGTTCTTTTCTCAAATTCTTTTAAATACCATTCTACCGCTGCACTTAAACCCAGGTTATCCAGGATACTTGGCCTCAGTTCCTGAGATATTCTTCTGATGGTAGTTACCATTTCATGCAATAAAGCCAGCATATCTTCCACTCTGGCCACTGATTTAGGATTTCCGTCCAGTTCCACTATTCTTTTTTTAACCCAGGCCATATCTATTTTTAAGGCGGTGGTCAATTGCCCTAATTCGTCATGAATTTCCCGGGCAATATTCATTCTTTCTTCTTCCCTGGAATTTTGGATATGTGCAGAGAGGTTCCTTAACCTGTAATTCATTTTAGCCAGGTCTTCCTGCGCTTTTTTCTGGCTGGTAATATCTTTTAAAAATATAGATACTCCTTTAGCTGAAGGATACATACTCACATACAACCAGGCATTAAACATCGGGAAATAATCTTCCAGTTGAATAAAATGCTGTTCTTCCTTAGCCCTTTCATAAGCCCGGATAATGTTTTTATCCAAATCTGTCAGCAGTAACAGAATATTTTTCCCGATTACATCTTTCACATCCAGGTTCAACAGTTTTACAACGGCTTTATTGGCATAAGTTAATCTGTAATTATTATCCAATGCAACAAATCCTTCCGTAATTCTTTCAAAAACTTCCCTGATTTCTGATGTTTTTTCTTCCACTTCATATTCCAGTATACCATTCATATTCCGCAGGCGTTCTTCCATTAATTTTTGTTCGGTAATATCTATCACCAGCGCCAGATAGCCGGTTATTTTATCATTTTCATCTTTCAGGTAGGTTACGGAGAGAATTACAGGAATGATTGTTCCATCCTTTTTTTTATGTTTACCTTCTCCATGCCAATAAGATTTATTACTGTTATTTAAAGCGGTTTCTTCGGTAAATGTTATGTTTTGAACAATCAGATCGTTCACATTTTTACCAATAGCTTCTTTTTCTGAATAGCCATACATGGTAATGGCACCTTTGTTCCAGCCTAAGATCATTTGATTCTTATCCAGCAAAATAATAGTATCCCGGGTTAATGCAAAACTGTTAGCCAGTTCAATCATCCTTTTTTCTTCTGCTTTTTTCTCAGTTACATCAGAAGCAATGATCAGGAAATAACCATTGTCATAATTTTCTGCTATATAGTTCAGGGAAACATCCACAATAATGGCTTCCCCATTTTTTCTATAGTGGATGCTTTCATTTTTTACACAGGAGTTTTTAGTAAAGTCAAAAGCAGTAAAATTAATCAGGGATTGGGGTACCCTCAGTAATTCCAGGCTTTTTTTGCCTACTGCTTCTTCTGAGGTATAGCCATATAGTTTTTCAGCACCAAAGTTCCAGGATTTGATTTCTGTAAACTTATCTGTTGTAAAAATTGCGTCATTAGTGTTTTCAATAATTTTTGCTAACTGGTAAATTTTTTCTTCAGAATTAATTCTTTCAGTTATATCTCTTATAAATCCAACAAAACCGGTTATTACACCTAAGTTATTTCTAAGTGCAGTCATGGAAATAAACAAATAACCTACTGTTCCGTTTTTTCGGGTAAACTTCACTTCGCTGGTCCATCTACCGCTTTCCAGCATCATTTTACGGTTTTCATTTCTGATATCCTGGCTGGGATAATCAAGGTTTGAAAATAACAATTCTGAATTTGCAAAAGCCTCTTCTGCGGTATATCCAGAAATTCTTTCTGCACCTTTACTGAATGTGAGGAATTTAAAATTGGTATCAATAGATATAACAGCATCTTCACTCTGGTCAATCAGAAAGGACAGGTTTTCCAGTTCGCTGTTTTTTGTTTGCAGCTGTACTATATTTCTATGATACCATAGTATAATTAAAACAATCAGCAGCAGTAAAGTGAACAATGAAATATAAAAGATTAATCGCAGGAAATTGATATTATTCAGGTCTGTTTTTTCGTCTTCCTTTAAAGTTGCACCAAAGTTATTTTCAAGTTCTTTTCCGGTTTGCCGCAGGGTTTCAATATATTTTTTTTCATTAATCAGAAAAGTATCAGATTGCCCCTGTGTTAAAGTATGGTTTGTAAGGGCCAATTCTAATTTTTCCTGTTCCGCCATCCTTATTTTTACCAGCTTTTGCAAACTGTCTATTTTTTGTAGTATAAGCGGGTTGGCCTGGTTAATGTATTTTAATCTTTCAATGTCGGTTTCTGCAGCAGGAGGTAATGGTTTTTCATGTGTAAGGAAATTATCTTTATCCGGAAAAACGAACCCCTGCACATTTATTTCAAAGTGAATGGACTGAGCAACTATTTTTTGCGCAAGTGACAAAGACTCTCTCTCACCCGCAATACTAATACTGTGGGTTTCAATTTTTTTTATTTCATTCAGGGAGAAAAATATAAATATAAGGATCACTGCAAGCAACAGCAATATCCCAGATTGCAGGAATCTTTTTCTAAAATTTGGTTGTTTCATACAGGATCAGTTGAATAAATTATTTCATAGGTAAACAACTATATTGGAATATGCTTAACGTAAATGTAATTCCTTTTCTTTTATTTTATATGTAGTATTTTTCGCCACAGTCATGAAATGATTTTTTAAATCTTCGCACAGTTAATCCCCACCTGAAAAAAGGAACTTTCTGTAATGTAAAAGGTTGGTTATTTTGCAGGCATGATACAGTATCATCAATTATTGCAGCATTTGTTAGAAAAAGGCACACAAAAATCTGACAGAACAGGCACCGGAACATTAAGCTGTTTTGGTTATCAGATGCGTTTTGACCTTCAGCAGGGTTTCCCGATGGTTACTACTAAAAAATTACACCTGAAGAGTATAATTCATGAATTGTTATGGTTTTTAAAGGGTGAAACCAATATACAGTATCTCACAGATAATGGGGTAAGTATCTGGAATGAATGGGCGGACGAAAATGGTGAATTAGGGCCGGTATATGGTAAACAATGGAGGTCATGGGAATCTGCAGATGGTACAGTAACAGACCAGATCTCAGAAGTAATTGACCAGATCAAAAAGAATCCGGATAGCCGCAGATTGATTGTAAGTGCCTGGAATGTGGGAGAACTTCCTAAAATGGCTCTAATGCCCTGCCATAGTTTATTCCAGTTTTATGTAGCAGATGGAAAACTAAGTTGCCAGTTATACCAGCGCAGTGCAGATGTTTTTCTGGGTGTTCCCTTTAATATTGCTTCTTATGCCTTATTAACCATGATGGCGGCACAGGTATGCGGACTTGCCTATGGCGATTTTGTGCACAGCTTTGGTGATGTGCATTTATATAATAATCATCTGGAACAGGCAAAATTGCAGTTAAGCCGGGAAATGTATCCATTGCCTGTTATGAAAATCAATCCTGCCGTTACAGATATTTTCGGATTTAAGTTTGAGGATTTTACACTGGAAAATTATCAGTTTCATCCACCTATCAAAGCGCCTGTAGCTGTATAAAACTAAAGTACCATGCTTATTTCATTAATTGCTGCAGCAGGCACCAACCATGCAATAGGGTTTAATAACCAGTTACTCTGGCATTTACCCAATGACCTTCGTTTCTTTAAAAATACCACCTGGGCCATGCCGGTGGTAATGGGCAGAAAAACATTTGAGTCGCTGGGCAGCAGGCCCTTACCTGGAAGATTAAATATTATCATTACCCGTCAGCCCAATTGGGAGTCGGCGGGAACTGTAACTGTTCATTCAGTTCATGATGCCATCCTTTTAGCCAAATCGCATGATTATAAGGAGTTGTTTATTGCCGGTGGGGGAGAAATTTATCAATCTGCATTATCGGTAGCCAATAAAATTTACCTCACCAGGGTGCATACAGCAATGGAGGCAGATACATTTTTCCCGGTATTTGATACTTCAGAGTGGCAGTTAAAAACGAATATGGATTTTAATGCCGACGCCAAACATGCGTATGCCTATAGTTTTCAGGTTTGGGAAAAAGGATAGCTCGTGTTAATTTTGATACCATGTATTCAAAACCCGTTTTAGCCCTTAAATATTGTGCGTACCTGCTCCGGGCTTCGAACAGCAGAGGGCATGGTATACATTCTCCATTTGTATTTGAGTTTATTGATAAAGTGCTGAATGATGATCGTTCTTTTCACGCCTTTCAGGATATTGAAGAACAGCGAAAAGCATTACTGCATAATAATACCCTGCTCACCATCGAAGATTTCGGTGCAGGTTCTGCCATACTTAAAACCAGAGAGCGTAAAGTAGCCAGTATTGCGGCCATTTCTCTCAAACCCCGGAAATACAGTCAGCTTTTTTTCAGAATGATTGATTATTATGGGTTTCAGCAGATACTCGAAATCGGAACTTCCCTTGGCATAACCACTGCTTACCTGGCGGCTGCCAATCCCAAAGCCAGGGTTGTTACACTGGAAGGTGCTACTGCAATCGCACATCAGGCCCGGCAGCTGTTTACAAAGCTGGACATAACCAATATTCAATTAATAACAGGCAATTTTAATGATACCCTGGGCAGTGTTGTGGACAGTTTCAACCGGATAGATTTTGCATTTATAGACGGTAATCACCGGTATACACCCACAGTTTTATATTTTAAGAAAATATTGGAAAAAGCAGGATCAGATACAGTCATCATTTTAGATGATATTCACTGGAGCCGGGAAATGGAAGCTGCCTGGGATTGGGTAAAGGACCAGGAATCTGTTACCATGACCATTGACCTCTTTTTTGTGGGGATTGTTTTGCTGAAAAAAGAATTCCTGAACAAACAGCATTTTACCATCCGGTACTGAATTGCTTGTGGAATTAAATTAATTACCCGTTGACAGAAATCACTTGCTGCAAATAAGAAATGGGCTATATTCACAAATATTATTATTTCCCATGATAGCAGGTATATTGAAAGAACCGAAAGGAGAAAACAGGGTTTCCTTATTGCCGGAACAGGCAGAAGCCCTTTTAAAAAAGAATGTAACCGTATGGGTGGAATCAGGGGCAGGCACCAGTGCTTTTGCAGCTGATGAAGCTTACCAGTCCCGGTCAGTTCTGATCAAAGACAGAAAAGAGATATTACAGCAGGCCGACCTGCTTTTTTCTATTAATACCATCCCTCTGGAAGAAATTGCACTATTAAAGTCAGCCGCTGTTCTGGTGGGCATTTTTCAGCCTTTATACAGTTTTCAGACCATGGAAACCTGGGCTGCAAAGGGTATTACTACTTTCAGCATGGATACCATACCCAGAACCACCCGTGCACAAAGCATGGATGTACTCAGCAGTCAGGCCAATATTGCGGGTTACCGGGCAGTTTTAGTGGCTGCTACTATTTTTCCCAGGTATTTCCCCATGTTTATGACAGCAGCCGGCAGTATTCCTCCGGCTAAGATATTGATACTGGGGGCAGGTGTGGCCGGATTACAGGCTATTGCCACATCCAGGCGTTTAGGAGGGGTAGTGGAAGTATTTGATACCCGGCCGGCAGTAAAAGAAGAAGTACAGAGCCTGGGTGCCAAATTTATTGAAGTGGAAGGCGCCGCCGATGCCAGTAAAGCAGGGGGGTATGCAGTAGAACAGTCGGACGAATACAAACAAAAACAACAGCAACGCATAGCTGAAGCAGCGGCAAAAGCAGATGTAATCATTACCACTGCACAAATACCCGGAAAGAAAGCGCCAGTATTACTTACCGAAGCCATGATTGCCGGTATGAAAAACGGAACAGTGATTATTGACCTTGCTTCTGCAACCGGAGGCAATACCCCGCTCACTAAGAACAATGAAACCATCCTTACCCCTAATGGTGTAACGATTTTAGGGAATAGTAACCTGCCAGGCGGCATGCCGTTTGATGCCAGTAAAGTATATGGTAAAAATGTGCTCAATTTCCTGCAACTGGTTATTGATAAAGAAGGAGCCATTCAATTGAATTTTGAAGACGATATTGTAAAGGGATGTTGTATTACCCACGGTAATAAGGTAGTCAATGAACGGGTACTGGGTTTATTATGAACAGGCAGTAATTAATCAAACTAATCAGAAATCATTTAACATGGAAAATATGTTGCAGCTTATTACAGATAACCAGCAAATGATCTATATCGTGGTCCTCATGATCTTCCTGGGTATCGAAGTGATTGGAAGGGTTCCCAGTGTATTACATACTCCACTGATGAGTGGCGCCAATGCCATTCATGGTGTGGTGATCATCGGGGCCATTATTGTAATGGGTAAAGCCAGTGATGACAATTACCTGGCACTGGTACTGGGCTTTTTGTCCGTTGTACTGGGCACCCTCAATGTGGTAGGCGGATTTGTGGTGACCGACAGGATGCTGGAAATGTTTAAAAAGAAGAAATAAGTAATTACCGAAAGAAATTTAGCATTCAATAAATAAACATTAAGATGCAATTAAATATACTTACCATCTGTTATCTCATCGGCTCTGTAACTTTTATACTGGGCTTAAAAATGTTGTCCAATCCCTTAACTGCCAGAAAGGGCAACCTGATTGCAGCAGGGGGGATGACCATTGCTATTTTAGGAACTATTTTCCTCTATGAAACAGAAGACGGCCAGGGGCTGCATAACTATTTATGGATATTCTCCGGATTAATCATCGGTGCGGTAATTGGAACACTGGCTGCTAAAAAAGTAAAGATGACAGCCATGCCCGAAATGGTGAGTCTGTTTAATGGAATGGGTGGTGCCTGTGCCGCTTTGATTTCTGCTGTGGAGTTTGACCATGTATACCGGGAATACCGGCTGGATATGAACAGTTTTGCAGATGTGGTACCTTTTGGCCATTATTTTACCATCAGTGCAGGAGCGATTATAGGAAGTGTATCTTTTGCCGGCAGTGTAATAGCCTGGGGGAAGCTGAATGGCAGGATCAAGGATTTTTCATTTAATGGCCAGCATATTGTTAACCTCATTATATTAGGCTTTGTGTTTGGGGTAGCCGGGTTTACGTATTGGACCAGCTCTTCTGTTACCAATATCTGGTTTTTAATTACATTACTCTCTGCCTTTGTATATGGTGTAATGTTTGTATTGCCCATTGGCGGAGCCGATATGCCGGTGGTGATATCCTTACTCAATTCATTTACAGGGGTAGCAGCAGCTTTTGGCGGATTTTTATACAATAATAAGGTGATGCTTACCGGTGGTATTTTAGTAGGTGCAGCCGGTACCCTGTTAACCATGCTTATGTGTAAAGCCATGAACCGGAGCCTGCAAAATGTGCTGATTGGTTCCTTTGGTGCCAAGAATGCAAAATCTGCCACCGCCACCACACAGGGCAATTATAAGGAAATCAGTTTAAATGACACCGCTACCTGTCTGGCTTATGCCAATAAAGTAATGATTGTACCCGGATACGGACTCGCTGTGGCTCAGGCACAGCATATCTGTCATGAACTTGAAAAAAACCTGGAAGAAAAAGGAGTACAGGTATTCTATGCCATTCATCCGGTTGCGGGCCGTATGCCCGGCCATATGAATGTATTACTGGCAGAAGCAGATGTGAGTTATGATAAGTTACTGGAAATGGAACATGCTAATGAAGAATTTAAAACCACCGATGTGGTATTGATATTAGGTGCCAATGATGTGGTAAACCCGGCAGCCAAGAGCGACCCCTCTTCACCTATTTATGGTATGCCAATATTGGAAGTAGAACAGGCTAAAATGGTGATTGTAAATAAGAGAAGTATGAAACCCGGCTATGCAGGCATAGAAAACGATTTATTCTTCCGGCCTAAAACCTCCATGTTGTTTGGTGATGCTAAAAAAGTATTACAGCAACTGGTGAATGAGATAAAAAACGTGTAAGCCACTAAAATTGCTGCTATGAAAAAAGGTATACTGCTGTTTGCCAGTCTGGCTTATGGCCTCTTGTTATCTGCACAGGTAAACACTTATAAAACTGCAAGCACCTGGTCAGCCGAAAAAGCCAATAACTGGTACAACGCACACCGCTGGTTGAATGGTGCCAACTATATACCTTCTACTGCCATCAATCAGCTGGAAATGTGGCAGGCCGACAGTTTTGATCCTGCAACTATCGATAAAGAACTGGGATGGGCACAAAGTATCGGCTTTAACACCCTGCGTGTGTTTCTGCATAGTGTGGCCTGGAAACAGGATCCGGAAGGATTTAAACAAAGGGTGGGCCAGTTTCTCAGCATCGCCGATAAACACCATATTCAGCCCTTATTTGTATTTTTTGACGACTGCTGGCGTAAAGTACCGGTTGCCGGTAAACAGCCCGCACCACTTCCGGGGATCCATAATTCAGGATGGGTACAGGATCCGGGCCAACCAGCTTCATCCGACAGCAGCAATTTTCCCTTACTGGAAAAATATGTAAAAGACATTTTACAGCATTTTGCGCATGACCCGCGTATTTTGTTATGGGATTTATACAATGAACCCGGCAATTCCGGAAAGGGCGATTCCAGTCTGCCGTTATTAACCAAAGTATTTCAATGGGCAAAGGAAGTAAACCCCGATCAGCCCGTTAGTTCCGGATTATGGGCATGGGATTTAGAAAAGCTCAATGCATTTCAGGTAGCCCATTCAGATATTATTACGTATCATGATTATGAAGAACCCGACTGGCACCAGCGGGTAATCCAGGTATTAAAAGCATATGGCAAACCATTGATCTGTACAGAATATATGGCCAGGCCCCGGAACAGCCGGTTTTCCAATATCATGCCCCTGCTTAAAAAAGAAAATACAGGCGCTATCAACTGGGGATTTGTATCCGGTAAAACCAATACTATCTATGCCTGGGGTACACCGGTTCCGGATGGCAGTGAACCAAAGGAATGGTTTCATGATATTTTCAGAAAAGATGGTACTCCTTATAAACCAGAAGAAATAAAGCTCATCCGTCAGTTAAACGGTCTGGAATAAAGCAGTGGTAATACTTATCTTCGCGCCGTGTTACCATCCGCATTATTAGCATCATTAGAAGGAATAAAAGGCTTTCAGCTTCAGGCATTTGAAGCTGTACATGCATCAGGTGTACAGCTCACTTCTGTTCGCCTCAACCCCATGAAACCAGTACAGGCTAGTTTGTCAGCAGCGCAAACCATACAACCCATATTTGCAGCACCAGTACCCTGGTGTGCCAGTGCCTGGTATTTATCAGAAAGGCCATCTTTTACATTCGACCCGCTATTTCATGCAGGGGCCTATTATGTGCAGGAAGCCAGCAGTATGTTTTTATGGAAGGTATTAACCGAACATATTCCTTCCCCAACCGGTAAGAAAGTCCTGGATCTTTGTGCCGC
>Ga0208872_1000450_pt1 | contig 31031 bp, 25 predicted proteins | sample CryBogCBH12Aug08_FD_185508 | JGI IMG/M metagenome (GOLD analysis project Ga0208872, IMG submission 185508) | Freshwater microbial communities from Crystal Bog, Wisconsin, USA - CBH12Aug08 (SPAdes) | ecosystem: Environmental > Aquatic > Freshwater > Lake | place: Crystal Bog, Wisconsin, USA...
AGTGTTATAGGCGTCGAGTAGTTTGATGTGGAGGTTTTCGCCGGATGATGATGCTCCCGAGATAAATTTCACGGCGACCGTGACGCTTTGAACATTGGTCAGACTGAAGCTGGAGACTGGAAGCGTAACCGAAGTGTAATACGGACTGACATTATTGGTCCCTTGTAGGATCATCGCCTGGCTGCCGTTTACCCCGCTGGTTGCTCCCAGCGTTACGGTTGAATTGACAGTCGGATATAAGATCGTCGCACTCAATGCAGCACTGTTGGTAAAACCCTCGAAGTCCTGAATGGTGGACGACTGCAACATCATCGCATTGAGATGAAAAAATTTGCTGGAGTCGTTATTACCAGGGCCTTGGGTGACACTGATGGCCACATTGCCGGAGGCGTTGGGAATAATTCCCGTTATCGTGCAAACATTTGAGGTGTTGCCCGACGGATTCAAGTAGCCAAACCCCGAATTGGCACCCACCACCTGATACATTGTATTACGGTTGTCGGTGACCGGATCCGCCCCGGCGCGGAATCCGCCAAACGTGAACGTGTAGCTCGTTTTGCCCGATCCATCCAAGCCGGTCATTGAAATGGAGGAAGTTTGGCCGTTATTCCCATAAAAATAGTCCGCCGTGGCGGTTGACGCGAAAACGGCGGCCGCGCCCGTCGGTGAAGTCGTGCCCGAGGCGCCTATTGCGTAGAAACTGGTCGAACCCGACCCGAGGGTGGTGCTCAAGGTCACGGTTGTGGCGTTTCCCAAACTATCAACGCAGTTGGTCACCCCAATGTTGGTGGTGGTGGTGTAAGTGGCGGTTGCCGCTGCCAGGTTGTTGTAATAGGGGCTGGTGCTCGTGGTCAGGTTAGCCGTGGATCCAAAATCGAAGTAAAGTGTGCTAGCGCGACTGACTCCAGTTGCCGCGATGATCAAGATGGCGGCCCATACTAAATATTGTATTCTCTTCATGGTCTGATTGAGTTGGGGTATGGTTTGATTTGTTGCGATCGTTGCAATCATTTATCTCCCGAGGTTGCTGGCGGGCTTGATTTGACCGGCGTCTCCTTGTTCATCACCAGCGAAATATTATCGAACACCACCGTGGTGGTTCCGTAATCGCTCGATCCATAGGTGAAGCGGATGCCCGCAACCGTGGCATTCTGGCTGGCGACCTTAATCGTGTAGGTGTCAAATTGGGTGGTCGAAACCTTTTGCGTCGCCTTGGCGGAGCCGGTGGCCAGGGTTGTGCTGGTGTCGTCGAGCAGTTCGATTTTAAGATTTTCGGAAGAACCTCCGATAAATTTCATGGCCACGGTGACACTCTGAACCCCGGCCAGGCTGAAACTGGCTGGAAGCGTGAACTGGCTATAATGCGGAAGGCTTCCGTTGGCGCCTTGGAAGATCAGCGCCTTGCTTCCATTGACGCCATTGGTTGCACCCAGCGTCACGGTTGAATTGGCAGTCGTATTTTTGATCGCTAACTTCAGGGCGGCACTGTTAGCAAAGCCCTCGAAGTCTTGAATGACGGTTTGTCCCTCGGCCTGCATGGCTGCAAAAGCACAAAGGATTGCCATGGCAAATAGCCGGCGGATTGATTTAAGGGATGATTGGGGTTTCATGGTTTTAATTTTGGATACGGATTTATGACGGTTAATCTAGCACCACCCATTTGCGCAACAAGGGTCAGATTGCGCAGGATTGGGATAATTTACGCAAATGTGTCACGGCGGCACTTGCGACATCCGGTAAAAGCGCTGCGCCCGACCGCTCACGCTCAAAGGATCCTGTAGTGATAGCAAGGAACCGTTGGCGGTTTGGGGCAGCGTCAAGGGAGTCCAGACGGGTGCAGTAAGGGTGTCGGCGGACTCCAACCAGCAGGTAAGTCCGCTGGGAACGGAGATCGCGAGATTCGCCAGGGAGTTGGACAAGGATAACCGCAATCCGGTTGGCGGATTGGTGTTGACCCAAATCCGAAACGGCGCGGCAGGCAGGCCGGCGCGGTTGTATAAGTTGCAGTTGGTGGGGCAGCCCGCCCATGCGTAACGCGCCGTTACGGGGTTGGGCACCGAAGGCGCAGACACAAGCACCATTTGCCCGTCAATCTGGGCGCTGGCAGGAACATACTGCAGGTTTGTGCCGGCAATCTCGAACCAATTCAATGTCCCACCCACGACTTCCGCCACCGGATTGGCTCCGATTTTTTGGCCAACCATCAGGCCGGTTTCAGCATAATCAAAGAACAAGCGGATCCGGTTGGTCTCGATGGTATAGTTTTGTTTGAAGAGCGGGCCGCTGCAAACGACGTTCGACCCATAGTCCTTGGCTAACGCCCAGAGCGCCAGCCGCTGGCCGACATCCTTTTTGTTCCTGGGATGAATGGTATTGGTAACATTATTATCCCCGTAATAATCTCCAACATAATCGCCAATATCAATGGCTACCGCCATGCCGGTGTTGGTGGCGGTTTTCAAAGCAAGGGCCTGGGCTTCGCGCGTGTAGGGCCAGTTATCCGTATAAGTGGGCCACTGGTAATTGGCCAGTTGGACAAAGTAGAAAGAAAGGTTGTCCTGTTGCCATCGGCTGCGCCAATCGGCGATGAGGGTTGGAAATAGCACCCGGTATTGATTGGCTTGGGCGGGGCTGCCGGCATTGGCTTCTCCTTGATACCAAATCACGCCCCGCATGGCGTAGGGAATCAGGGGCTGAATCATGGCATTATAACACATTCCCGGAGTATCATAAGCCAGACCGCCGCCCTGATTGTAGGCTGCCAGTTCCTGATTGGCCATCGTCTGCAACTCCGGGATGGCATCCAAAGCCGTCAGGCTCGTCCAGGATTCCGCCGAAGAACCCCCGTAAGCCGATTCAATAATGCCGATCGGCACGTTCAGGTTTGTCCACAACTGCTGTCCGAAAAAATAGGCGACGGCACTTAGATTTGCGACGTTATTGGGTGTGCACGACTGCCAGGCCCACCATAATTGCACATCAGACACAGCATTCGACGACGTGGACGGCACCACACTCATGTGCCGAATCAGCGGATAGTTAGCCGCAGCGATCTCATTCGTGTAAATAGTAGGATAAGGAGACGGCGGCACCATGGGAAACCACATGTTGGACTGACCGGAAGCGAGCCAGACTTCGCCCACCACCACGTTAGTCAGCACCCGTTGCGCCGAACCGGCAACGATTAGGTTTTGCGGCGTGGCGTTCACCGCCATGGAATCAAGCCGCACCATCCATTTCCCATCCGGACCCGTCGTGGTCGTTTTGGTCTGACCGCCAAAGGTAACGGTGATCGCCTGACCCGGGACATCCACGCCCCAGACTGGCACTGCCATTCCCGCTTGGAGCACCATATTGTTGGCAAACACGGCCGCCAGCGTCGTCTCGTTGCCGTATGTCACCGGACTCGCTGCTTGGCCGGTCAACAGCGAGATGTTGTCCAACGCCACCGTTGTGGTTCCGTAACTAACGGCATCATAGTCAAACCGGATGCTGGCAACCGTGCTGCTCAAGTTCGTGACCCCAATGGTATAAGTCGCAAAACTCGTGTTCGAGATTGTCGTCGTTAAGATTTGGGGACCTTGGACTATGGTTGTATAGCCATTGGGGTCAAGCAGTTCGATTTTGAGATTTTCGGCGGAACCCGAGATAAACTTCATGGCTACCGTGACGCTTTGAACACCGGTCAGGCTAAAATTGGTGACGGGGAGGGTAAATTGGCTAAACCACGGACTGCTACCATTGGCACCCTGAAAGATCAGCGCCTTGCTGCCATTTACCCCGTCGGTTGCGCCCAGTGTTATAGTTGAATTGGCCGTTGGATTGATAATCGCTCCATTCAGGGCAGCACTGTTTGCAAATCCTTCGAAGTCTTGAATCGTGTTCGTTGCCAGCATTGTAATCGAGATGTTGTCAAATGCGACGGTGGTGGTTCCATAATTGACAGCCCCATAGGCAATCCGAATACCCGCAACCGGGCTGCTCCGATTGGTAATGGTGATGGTATAGTTCGTAAAACTCGTCCTCGGGATTGACCACGTTGAGATGGCTGGCCCCTGATTGATGACATTGCCGTAGCTGTCGATCAGTTGGATGATGATGTTTTCCGTTGATCCTGAGATAAATTTTGTGCCCACCGTGACACTATGAACGCCGGCCAGGCTGAAACTAGTGACCGGGAGCGTAAACGAACTATACCAGGGACTGACTCCATTGTTTCCCTGGAAGATCAACCCCTTGCTTCCATTTACACCATCGCTTGTGCCCAGCGTTACGGTTGCATTGGCAGTCGGATAGGTGATCGCCGCATTCAGGGCGGCACTATCCGCAAACCCTTCGAAGTTCTGAATAATGGTCTGTCCCCGGACCTGCATGACTGCAAAAATGCAAACGATTGCCATGGCACCACGGATTGCAAAGAGTCGTTTCATAAAATCTTAAGGAGCTGGTAAGGTTGTCAGGAAGATGACTCCGCGCGACGGCATCATCAGTTCGATGCCTTTTTTCAGATTTACATTTTTTAGGGGCTTTCCGGGTTTGGGAAAACCTTTTTCATCAACCGGACGGTCATTTTCAAAGTAATGGTAGCATGTCATATTCTTGATCGGCTTTGCGGAAGTGACGCTCAGCCTGACCATCCGGTTTGTCTCGGCATTGTTTACCAGCATGACCGTCATTTGTTCCTGGCCTAAGGCATTCACCATTCCAACGGTTGCTCTGAACTTCAGTGCGGAATCCACATCAGCTTTAACTATCCGGGTGCCGGCCGGAAACAGACGCGACATTAACGACCATGTGTAGAACCAGGGACGCATCTGCATTTCCGCCGGGCGGCCCATTTTGTCCCCGTAGGAATTCCAAAATCCCCACACCTTGAAGGTGGTGTCGTCCGGAACTTTGGGTGTATGGTTCCAATTTGGAATGTGCATCGCATCATCCATGTCCCAAGCCACCGCTCCCTGCCAGCCAGCCCGGGTCACTTGAGCGGCATAGTCAGCCATCATGACCCCATACTCAAAGGTTCGGACCCGGGGCTGTTGATCGAGTTTTTCAATTTTTCCATCCAGCAGCCCCGATTCGCCCACAAATATGGGTTGGGACAGGGCATGCGGATTGGTGGCAATCAGCGTCGCCCGCTTTTCCAGCAATAATCGCTCAATGGTGCCCGAAATCACCTCTTCATCATAGGCATACCAATGCAAGTCCCAGGCCCCGATGCAATCCGGCAAATCGCTGGCAGAACGTTCAAGCCACTGAAAGGGTTCCAGCCAGCGCGTGTTCCCGGTCGTATCTGGGCCAATGATTCGCACTGCCCCGCTTAACCCGCGAGCGTCGAATTCCTTCTTCAGATTGCGGATGGATTTCACCCATGACGGATAATCCTTGTTGCGCGACCAATCACCGTTTGGCTCATTGATCAGGTTGTAGAAACGGATGCATTTGTAGCCGCGCTGGTTGATGAGGTAATCAACTCCACCGGCAATAATGCGTGCCCAGCGGGGATCGGTTTGATCCGGCACCAGTTGGGCGGGCGGCTCCCACTCGCCATAGATCACTGAAATATCGCGAGCTTGGGCGAAATCGAGGATGGCGGTCAGCCTTTCAAATACTTTTTTCTGCTCGGCATCCCCTTCAGTCCAGACATATCGAGGTTGTCCGTTGGTATCAAAGCCCAGACAAAAGGCGGAAGCACGCCACATGACACGTAAATACCCCGGCCGGCAGAAGTCCATGCGGTTGGTGATGAGATTCCACTGTTCCGTCGAAGGCTGATACCAATCGAAGGGGTCCCATTGCACTCCGAGTCCCATGAAATTTGAACAAATGACCTGGTCCGGATTTACCGACACCTTGATCGTTTCAGCCGATGCCATTGAAATGCCCAGCAAAATCACTACCGCTGCAAAGAATGTCCGCATTTTTTTCATATCGTTAATGTCTGGCCAGTTGAAATTTAATTAGCATCAAAGGCATTTGTTGAATTCCACCGCAACCATGGAATACCTAATCACCTGCTGTCATCGTCCACATTCCCTTCCAATTGTTTGTCGTTCCCGTTCCTATCGTTTCTTGTGGACGCAAAAGCTGAACGTGATTGTCGTGGAAGAGGTAATTGAACCGATTGCCGTGAAGAAAATAAGCTGCCGTTCCAGCCGCACTGCCGCCGCTCTGGCTGGCATCAATCTGGTCATTTGGTCCATACACGGTGGACCGGGTTTCATTGCCAACAATGTTGTCGGCCTTCGGATTCTCGGCCATCATGATGGTCCCCGAAGGTTCGCCGACGACGGTGGTTTTATAGCCAGGCGCATCATAATCAACGGGCGCGCTGTTGTAGGCGAACCATCTGATACCAATGCCGTAATTTGCCGCTGGCATCGCAGCTCCCACGGTTGTGTCCACCCGGGCCAGCGCATCATTGTTCATCGAATAGGTTCGCCGCTGTCCGAAGACCGCCCAACTGATCGTCTTGATGTCCGTGTCGCTGGGGCACTGCAAAGTTCGCGGGCATTTGTCAACCGGTAATATGCCTGCACTCAGGTCGGCTTGGGATGCGCTGCCGCCCATCTCCGGATTAATTAAATCGTCCCATGAAGCCTGAACCGGATCAGCGGTCCGATAGCAGGCATATGGATACATATCATTCCGGTCACCGGCTTTGATCACCATCGCCACCCCGATCTGCCGTATATTATTGGCGCAGCCGATGGTTTTCGCCTTGAGTTTTGCCCGGGCCAGCGCGGGCAGCAGCATCGCCGCCAGAATGGCAATAATGGCGATCACCACCAGGAGTTCGATCAATGTGAACCCCCTGCGACCAACCAGTGTTTTCTTTGATCCAGTCATGCGCATAAATAAAATCGGTTGAACTTTACGCCGGCGGTTGGGAACAGCCCATCCAGCTTCGGATCGGATCCGAAGCGGGCTGGCGTCTTTTTGCGCATCGGCTTCATTTGGTTCAGAGGTGGCTGATGTTTAAACTACCATTTCCCCCTTGCGCAACAAGGGCTGACTTGCGCAGAATTGGGAAGAATTACGCAATTGTGATTATGAAAGGCCACCCCCGAATCGCCCTGGCTTTACCGGACTCAAAACCATGGGGGCTTACCCGGTTCTTGAACGGCGTCAATGATTATGCGCGCGAACAGGGAAATTGGATCACCATTGCGTGTCCCATCAATTCCCAAAACCCCAATGATTTTCCGCTGGATCTCAAAGGCCTGAAACATTGGAAGGGCAACGGAATCATTCTCCAGTCTGATGATAAGAAATTACTGGGAACGCTTTTGGCCTCACGCATTCCATTCGTGAACATTGATTCCGATCTTCCGTTCAATCCGCAGATTCCCCGGGTCACGCAAAACGACCGTCAAATCGGTCGTCTTGCCGCCAAACATCTCATTGAACGCGGGCTGAAACATCTCGCTTTCCACGGAGTCAGGGGTCGCTGGTATTGCGATGAGCGGTTGGCGGGTTTCAAACAAGCCGCCAGCGAATCCGGCATCAAAGTCAACCACTTCAGCCTGTCGCATATTCACCGGGATGCCTTGTGGAACGAGCGTTTCCAGCCGCTAAAAAAATGGTTGCAATCGCTGCCGTTGCCGGTTGGGGTGTTTGCCAGCCACGACTACCGCGGGTTGATGATTTTGGATGCCTGCCAGGATGTCGGCCTGCGGGTTCCGGATGATGTCGCCGTGATTTCATCGGATAATGACGTTTCCGTCTGTGAATACTGCACCCCGACCTTGAGCAGCGTTTGCATCAACGCGTATCGCATGGGTTACGAATCCGCCGCCTTGCTGGACCGATTGATGCACCATGCCCCGCCGCCGAAAGATCCCATTTTGATTGAGCCGGGGGAAGTGATGGCTCGGGAATCCACCAACGTGCTTCACATCGCCGATCCCGTCGTTAAGAAGGCGATTGATTACATGGAATTGCATTTCAAGGATTCTTTCAAAATGGATGAGGTGGCCGATGTGGCGGCCGCCTCCCGCCGTCTGCTGGAAATGCGGTTCCGCGAAGAGATGAAGTCATCACCCGCGGAATATTTGGCCGCCCTGAGAGTCAAAAAGGCCAGGGCCATGCTCGTCTCTGCCGACCGTCAACCGCTGGAGGAAGTCGCCCGGGCCTGTGGCTTTGGCACCGGAAAGAATTTGCGCGCCGCCTTCCGGCGCATCCTGGGCATCTCGCCCGCCGACGTTAAGGCCAATACTCCGTGAACCTTCAAACCGCGGGGTTTCGGAGCTGTGATTCCCGAAAAATCAGGAATGCGTCGAATATGTTGATCGGCATCCAGGAAACTGCCACCCATCTCCAGACATCGAGGACGGGACGACTATAGCCAATCGTCGGTCCGGAACGGCATGGCTGGCAGTCCCGCGCCGTTGTATAGATTACCCTCAGGATTATTCGCCCAGTCATAGCGCGCCGCTACCGGTTGCGGAACCTCCTTGCTGCTCACCAGGATCGTGCTGCCCGCAATCCGCGCGTCGGCGGGATGCCATTGCCGGTCTGCGCCTGCGACCACAAACCCATTTAACTTGCCGCCATGGGCAACCAGTCCGCCATCCGTATGATGAAAATAAATTTTGAGTTCCGGGCCTTTTGATTTGTCCTTCCAGTATTCCGGCCCCTGACAAAGGACCTTTTGATGATACACATTCTTCAGCGCCAGCAATGCGAGGCGGCGACCAACCTCCTGCTTGTTTTTGGGATGAATATTTTCCGGGTCACCGATGTCAATCGTCACCGCCATGCCGGTGTTGGGCACCTTCAACACTGTTGCCTGTCCCTCGCGGAAATAAGCCCAGCTCGTCTGACTGCGATCATCATTGTTTATCCAGTTGGGAAGCTGCACGAAGAAAAATGGAAAGTTCCCGAGACCCCAGTCCCGCCGCCAACCGGCAATCATGCGGCTTTGCAAATCGGTGTAATCGCGCGCGCCCGACAGACCTTCGCCGGCATTTGCCTCTCCCTGATACCACAGCACGCCGCGGATGCGGAAATTTACCAACGGATGAATCATGGCGTTGTAAAGCTGGGCCGGCATGTATTGCTCTGAATCCGGCGGTCCCGGATTCCACGGCTTTGGCGGCACGGCTTGGTGTGCGGCTTCAGCCTGCGCCGTTGCAAGTTCCCAGGATTTGATGTCCGCTTCCAACTGCTTTTCCCGCGCCGGCCACCCGGCGATTTCCTTTTGCTTGCGGTCCATGAGGGCCGCATACCCAGGATAGGCTTTAAGCGCTCCCAGCGGCATCCAAGGTTGAATGGGCGTGCCGCCCCAGGTGGCCTCAATCAATCCAACGGGCACATTCAAGTTGTGATGCAGTTCCCGGCCAAAAAAATATCCGGCGGCCGAAAAACCACTCCAGCCGCCTTGCGCTACATTTTCCGGCGTGCAGACCTTCCACGCACCAGATTGATCCAATTGCGGCTCTGGCTTGCCTGAATTCGGAACCAGCAACAGCCGGATGTTGGGGAAATTGGCGGCGGCAATTTCTTTGGCCCCATCCTGGGCCTGGTCTATGCCCAATTGCATGTTGGATTGCCCGGAGCAAAGCCATACTTCGCCGATAAGCACGTCTTGAATTTCACGCCTGGTCGAACCGATAATCGCGAGCGTCTGTGGTGTGGCGTTGGCCGGCAGCGCGGCGAGTGTGACCGACCACCTGCCATCAGCGCCGGTCGTTGTGGACAAACTTCGGCCGGCAAAAGAAACGGTGACCTTGGTGCCGGCCGTGTCCTGGCCCCAGATGAGGTTGCGTTGCCGCTGCTGTAGCACCATGTGGTCGCCGATGACCGCAGGTAATTTCAGTTCCGCCTGTATTGCCGGAACCAGCGCGAGGCTGAAGGTTACGAGCAGAAAAAATTGTTTCACGGGAGTCCCGCGGGTTTGAGGGTTGATCGGTCAAAAAAGCGTTTGCTGACCAGTGAACCAAATCGACCCCGGGGTGGTTTATTTCCCAACTCTCAAAACGTAATCGACCAGTTTGTCGAAATCGGCGGTGGCGACGCCAATGTATTTATCGGCGCAGCCGTAATAGACAAAAAGTTTGCCATCCACCACCACGTTGGCCGTCGGAAACACCACCCCGTGCGGATACAGGCCCTGCCACTCATATTCGGCTTCGGGCGACAGGATGGGCTCGGGTGTGCGGGCGATCACTTTGCGGGGATTTTTCAAGTCCAGCATCATGGCCCCCACGTGGTAAATCCCTTTGGCATCCACCGCATGATAAATTACCAACCACCCTTTCTTGTGTTTGAGTGGCGGCGTGGATCCGCCAATTTTGCGTTCCCATGGGTATTTCGCCTTGGCCAGGAGATAATCCTTGCCCCACTTGAGCAGGTCATCGCCGAAGCAAATCCAGATTGCCGGATATTGGGTGCCATATTTCGGACCGGTCCACTGCATGGGCCGGCGGAGCAAGGCGTATTTCCCGTTGATCTTCTCGGGAAATAAAATCACGTCGCGGTCATCAAGCGTCGGGTCGGTGATCCGTCCGAGGCGACGGAAGGTTTTCAGGTCTTTGGACAGGAGCAGGCCGGAAGACGTCAAGTTTTCGCCGAAGGCCTTCGGCTGCGTTTTGTCGCGCGGGTTAAAGGCGGCGTTGTCCGCCGCCAGCCAATACTTGCCCGGAAAGTAGGGGCGATACGCGTATGTGATGAGAAACTGCCCGTCCATTTTGACGATGCGCGGATCTTCAATGCAGCCGCCATCCTCCCCGTCCACGCTCGGCGAGAGAATGGGCTTCGTCGAAGCGCGCTTGAAGTGAATTCCATCTTTGCTCGTCGCGAGGCCGAAGCGAATGACGTGGTCAGCGTGGTTTCCCGCGGCTCGATACAGCATGTGGAACGTGCCGTTATCATAGATCACGCCCGGGTTGCAGACCACGAGACTCTCCCAATCGTTCTTGGCATTGGGCGAAAGGATCGGATTTTGCGCGTATTTTTCGAGTTTCATAAAAAAATTATCGCCAGATATACACAAAGATGGCGGTGAAAATCAGCAAAACCACGGAGAGGACGCGATAGTTCTGATACCAGGGTAGGGCCGCCAGTTCCGCCGATTCTTCGGCGAAGGCGCTGAATTTCCAGACGTAATTATTGACCTTGGTTTCGCTGGGCGGCGCGGTCATTTGGCTGACGACGACGATGATGATGGCCGACACCACAAAGATGATCGGCGCGACGTAGAGGAAGTGCATCCCCGACAGCGGCGTCCAGTGATAGAGGTTGCGATCCAGCGCGAGCAGAATGGCCATGCCCAACCCGCTCATCAGACCCGCAAACGCCCCCGTGCCGCTGGCGCGTTTCCAGAACAGACCCAGCACAAACACCGCCACCACCGGCGGCACCACAAAGGAGAGCAATTGCTGGAAATATTTGACCACGGAATCAAACTTTTGAATTTGCGGCGCCCACAACGCGGCGATACAGATGATGACCAGCCCGGAAATGTTTCCCGCCAGCACTTGTTGTTTGCTGGTCATGTCCGGCTTGATTTTCCGGCCGATGTCCATGGTGAAGATCGTTGCGGCCGAGTTCAGGGTCGAAGCCAGCGCGGCGGTCAGCGCCGCCAGAAAGCCGGTGACCACCAGACCCGTCAATCCCGGCGGGAGAATTTCAAACACCATTTTCGGGTAAATCTGGTCGGGCTTGTCAAGGTGAGGAAACAGCACGCGCCCGCTCAAGCCGGGAATGACCATCACGAAAAAGATGACGAAGTTCAGGGCGGCGGCGAAGAGGTTGCCCCAGCGACCGTGGTTGATGTTTTTCGCGCTCAATGTGCGCTGCACCATAGCCTGACTCGTGCCCCAGTAATAAAACCCCAGCAAGGGCAGCGTGATGAGCAGCGTTGGCCACGGCACGGAAGGATCGTTGACGGGACGTATCAGGCTGGTATGCCCCGCCGGCACGGCGTGCATGACCGCCGACCAACCGCCCGCTTTGTCAAAGGAGATATAAGTCAATACCACCGATCCCACGAACAAGACTGCCGCCTGCAACACGTCCGCAAACATCACGGCCGACAATCCGCCGACCAGCGTGTAGCTGGCTGCCACGATGGCTAGGCCCCAGATCAGGATTTTCAAGTCCACCGACGGAAAGATCATCTGGATCATCAGCGAGCCGGCATACAGCGTCACCGCCGAGTCAATAAACGTATAGCTCAACAGTGCGATGGTGCAGAGGTAATAGCGGCTGCGCGCATCGAACCGGCCTTCGAGAAACTCCGGCAGCGTATAAACCTTGTTGCGCAGGTAAAACGGCAGGAAGAACACCAACACAAAGATGATCGGGATGATGGCCGCCGAAATGCCGTAGTTGAAAACGGAAATCCCGGTGCTATAGCAGTCACCCGACCAGCCAACAAGCGACGAACTGGAAACGACGGTCGAAAACATCGAAAGTCCCACCAGCCACCACGCCATGCCGCGACCGCCAAGAAAATAGTCTTCCGCGTTTTGCCGCTTGGAATGATATAGCCCCCACGCAATCAAAACGACGACATAGACCGCCATGACGATGAGATCAATGGATTGCAGGTTGACTTGCGGCATAATTTTAGTCGCTTTATAAATTACTTTTTAAATTTTTCTACGCTCCCACCGCTTTATCCCTAATCGCAGACGATAGTGAGAAACGCAGAATTTGAGTTGATTCTACGACGACTCAAATTACGCAACAACCGCCATTAAGCGCAAACATGGGACAATTTACGCAAATCTTTTTTCACCTTGGCTTTAGCTTTGCGCGCCCTAATCCGTCCCGAACCCATACACTGTCCCTCGTATTCTCAACTGCAATCTGCAGCCATGCCGAGGGTCGCCGTTGTGGCCGACCTTGAATATTTAGTTCGCTGCGCTCAACAGATAAATTGTTTCGCGCTACGTTCCCGAATCACTCTGCGCTCAGCAACGACGAATCGCGCGGCAAATTCACGGTCTCCATTTACGATGATCATTCCCCGCGCGCGGACGCCGGCGCTCATGCTGGCGGCGGCGGCTAACGCCACCGCTACGCCAGCACCGGCCAGCCTTCACAGGTTTACGAATGGTTTCTCACGGCTGGCCTTTCGCTGACAGCGCGCGCGATATGGACATCGCAGGTTGTCGGATATTTTCAGGTCTTCTTCACGCTTTCAGGTTGGCGGATGATTCAGCGCGCTGTCCGGCGTTGAACTCCTCGTCGCTATCGCTCCTCGTCGTGGGTTAGTCGGTCACACTTCCGGCAGCGTGACCGAAGGCCGCGAGACTTCGTCCGGCCAGGTGCAGCATTATGTCCCAGGCTTCACCGAGCCGACACTTGTGCTCGTGCCTCGCACCAAGTATCAGCACGGTTCCGCCAGCGCCCGCTGCCTGATTCGACATTTTCCGCCCGCTCCAATCGCTGCCGCATTCCGCTCCACAGATTTCGCGGGATGCTCTCGCTCATTCCGACAGTCGCAAATTGCCGAGACAGGCATGGATTCAGGCGGGCACTCCCGTTGGAGAATGATTGGCTCCCTACGGTCGTGAATGGTTTGCTCGCGTTGCTCGGAAAATAAATGGGTTGGTTTTTTGTGAAGGCCGCTTCGTTTTCAAGTCCTTTTTTCACTGCTCACTAAAACCCCTCTCTCGTGCGGTCGCCTTGTCACGGCCTCGCCTGAAACACCAGCCCGCCATTGCGCGGCTCCTTCTGAAGACTACTTCCACGCAGGAGGGCTGGAGGCTCGGCTTTTTCGCGAACAAGGCGACCGACGGATGAGGGGCGAGCAGTCCATAAAAAAAAGACTATGAAAACTACATCACAAAAAAAATCGAACAGGCTCCCTCAAGAATCGAAGCTAGTAGTGCCGCAGGCGCAGACGCCGGAGACACCGCAGCCAGAGCGCGTTGACACGCGTTTGCCGATTGATTCGGAAGCGCGGAAGGCTAACCGGACGTTACCGACCGAGAAGGTTTTGACCTTGCTCCAGCAGCAAGACCGCCGCTTGTGGGAGCTTGCCGAGGTTGTCGGCAAGTGGATTTGGGTTTCATTCAGTGAGCAGCCCGCGCCCACCGTCCGCCAGACGCTCGCGCAGCTTGGCTTCCACTGGAATCGCACCCGTCAGGCTTGGCAACATCCGTGCGGCCAGTTCCGCTTGAGCAGCGCAGGCGACCCCCACGAGAAGTATCCGACCTACAACCCCGCCGACGTCACCACCAACTAACCCACACGGGCGCGGTGACAGCGCGCCCACTTCTCTTATGACTTCTATTTCTTCCAACACTCCAGCAGCCCGCAAGCATGACGGCGAGATCATCACCGCCCGCCAGCAAGCCGCTTGGCTTTCATTCGAGGCTGGCATTCACCAGAACGACACCTTGCGCGCCCGTGTTTCGCGTGCCCTTGACCGCTTTGGTTTGGGCAGCAGCACCGCCACCGTGGACGAGGCGCTTGATTATCTCATCAACAAGGAGCTTGGCCAGTCCGCCCGATATTTCAACCAGACCGGCAAGGCACAATTCAATCAGCAGCAAATCACCCACGCCGTTTTAAGTTTCATGCTGGGCAAAGAGCAGCAGCGCCACATGACCGACTTGCCCATCGTGACTGATGACACCGACGAGGATGATGGCCCGTGCGGCACGCACCGCGCTTGTCATTTGGCCGACCCCGGACACATCCGCCCGGATGAATACGCCGCCCGCCGTGACGCCCTTCGCGCCATTGCCGCCATGATTCCGGCCAGTGACCGCGAGCTTTACAGCCTCATGCTCGCCGTCCGCGAGCCTGGCATGTTAGACCGGATTCATGCCTACGCCGACCGCCACCAGATTGGCCGCAGCACCGTATATTTCCGCATCAAGAAGTTGGCCGAAGCCATCCAGCTCCACCCGTGGTTCGATGAAATCACCGCGCCCTTCCGCACGGCCAGCCGGACAGCGTAGCCAGTCCCACCAACGCCGTGCGCGTGACAGGCGCACGGCCCAAAAATTTTTCGCGGAATACCCAGATTTAATCTCGCTACTAGAAACAGTGTTAAGCCGCACCGAAGCGGGCTAATTATTTTTAGGCGACGAGTCCACACTTTATGAAAATTCGATATATTCCTTTGGGTTTAGTCACACTCGTCACGACGGTTTTTGCGAGTTTGGGCATGCCGCCTTACGACAACTCAAAGCCGCCGACACTTGCATTGCCAGCCGCTTATCAACTCGCGGTTGCATATCTTGGTTCAGCCACCAACCAGTTTCATTGTATCAGTGCATCTATCTCGCAAGAGATTAGCGCACCAGCATGGTATTTTACTTTCTGCTCCACAAACACCCCACCAAAGCAGAAAAAGATAGTGGTTGAGTTTGGCGGGACGGTTTTTAAGGACAATGGATTCAGGTGATTAAGAAAGAAACGGCTAACATGTCGGCACCGAATTAATTTTCTACGTTAGCCCCCTGCTTCGCGCGCGGCGGTAACGGCCTAAAAGAATTTGCCCTGATTTCACTTCACGAACTGGTGCTGGTGTAGCGGCGGATGGAGTAGCGCCAAAACCATTCGGAAATTCCCGCCCACGCCAGCCCCACGCCGAGCAGCAGGAGCCATGACCAAGCCGAAGTTAAAGTATCGGTCAGCACCCGCGTCGGGACGTTGCTCACCAGCAGCACGGGCAGCGCAAAGGTGAACACGGCTTTGAACGCGCCCCGAAACGCCGTGTCCGGCATCCGCGCGATGTTAAACAAATTGTAATAGCCCCAGACAATGCCTTGCGCGCGCACGGTCCAAAAACAAATCGTCGCCAAGATAAACATCAGCGAGTAGTGGATCAAAATCCCGACGGCGCATAACGCGGCGAAGCCCGCGAGCTGGCCGATGCTCGGATGCAGGTGTAATTGCAGCGCCGCGTAGGTCATGACGCACACGGCGAACAGGGCATTCACGAACGCGCCCAAATCCACGACGCGCAGGGAAACAAGGAAGCGCGTGTTCACGGGCAGGAGCAGAAAGAAATCCATTTTGCCCGTGCGGACGAGTTCGGACAGGTTGGTGCAGTTGGTGAGAAAAAAGGCCTGGTAAAGTTGCTGGATGAAGTTGCTCGCGCCGATGAGCAGGACGTATTGCCATTTCGTCCAAGTGCCGATGGAATCGGTCTGGGAATAGAGCACGGAGACGAAACAGATTTGCAGCCCGAACCACAGGAGTTCGACAATGATCCACAAAATGAAGTTGCCCTTGAAGGACATCTCGCGCGATAGGGAATTTTTCCATAACGCGGCATAGAGCGAGAGGTAGCGGGAGAGCGTTTTCATTATTCGACCGCGCCAGAATAATGAATGGAGGCGGCGTGAGGCGAGCGGCAAAATCAGCGGCGCGCGCGGGTGAGGCACGGCTTCAATTCCGTATCCACGCGCAAAATATGATCCTGAATCCAGACATTGATGGTGTCGTTCAGTTCGATGAGCATGGGGATGCGAAATCCTTCCTTGCGGGAACGCAGCTTGAAGCGTTGAAAGATTTGTTTGAAGTTTTCATGCGCCTGACAATTTTTTTGATGCACCGGGCAGCGGTGGCTGGCCATGCACTCCTCCTCGAAGCTGAAATGGCAGGCGATGTAGTGCTCGAGGAAGTCGAGGAACTTCATGATGGTGGCCAGTTGCGCGGGCGTGGGATTGGTCTGCACGAGCAGGCTCTCAAACTCATTGAGGTGACGAATCAGCGCGCGGTGCTGCTCATCAATCTCCGGCGAGCCGGTGGCGAACTGTTCGGTCCATAACAACATAGCGGGATGATTCTAGTTTGGTATTTAAACACACAACTTCCTGTGGTCAGGAACGAAACTAGGTTAGGCGGGGTAAAAAATCTGAACCAACCGGATTTTGTCATTAACGCGGCAATAATTGTCTGCAAATTATGGCCGAGAACCGTCGCTGATGTTCAGCCGCCGAATGCCCCGTAACGGCGGACGCCGCGCGCCCACATGAACCGCGCGAAACCGTAGGCGACGATGACCCAGAGGATTTGCGTCGCCATGCCCAACGAGAGCGCGCTGCCGGTTAGCTTGCCCATGTAAATCTGGATGGGAAAAAACATTTGATACGGGAACGGCGTGAGGTAGAGGATTTCTTTCAGTCCGGGCGACAGCAAATCGAGCGGGAACAAGTGGCCGCTGGCGAGATATTCAAACGCGAACAAAATGAAGATGAAGGTGGAAATTTCCAGCAGCCAGAACGCGAGCATGGCCATCGCGTAGGAAATAAAGAATTGCAGCAACGCGGTAAACACCAGCGAGACGAGAAATATTCCGAACGTCAACGCGTCGGGTGGTGCGAGAAAATATTGCCGGAAGCAGAAAATGAAAATGGCCAGCGGCACGGACGCCATGGCAATAAACGCCATGCGCCCGGAAAAAAACAGGCACAGGCGATAGCTGAGATAATCAATCGGCTTGAGCAGGAACTGGCTGATGTTCCCTTCGCGAATGTCGGCGGCGATTTGCCAATCGTCTTCGTTGACGGCGGTAAACACGTCCACGATGGCGACCATCATGTAATAAAAAATCATCTGCGCTTCGGTATAGCCGTTGTGCGCGCCGGTCTGCGTGTTGTCGTGGTAAATCGTGCGCCAGAGCGACAGCATCGCGAACAGCGGGATAAAACTGAACAGCGTGCGCGTGAGATAATTGAACCGATACTGCAAATTGTTTTGCAGCCCGATGGTGATGACGTGGAAATACTTTTTCATGCGCGCGACGCGAAGAAGTTGCTGTGTTCCGTCATGGCTGCGACAACCGGAAGAATAAATTGCCCGTGGCCGAAGTGATGGTGATGCTGCTCACGCCATTCGTCGTGTTTACCGGATAACTGCTCGTCACCCAACCGCTCGCGACGGCGAGATTGGTATTTTGCTGCAACGTCCAACTCGATGACGGCGTCGGCCACGAAATCACCACCGCGCCGGGCGTGTGCGTGATGCCGAGGGCGGGCGCGTTGGTGGTTTGCACGACGGAAATCAAAGCCCAAAAGCCGCCGGTCACGGAGTAATTGCCGCCGGAGGAAACGGAACCCGCACCGAGTTGTCCGATGCTGCCCGTGACGGAGTATTGCGCGTTGCTGCTCGTGCCGCCGCCGCCAGGAATGACACTCGGATTGATGGAATAATTTTGCGCGCCGACAACCAGAACGGAAGCCAGCGCGAGCAGAACACAAACCAATGGAAATTTTTGCTTCATCAAACGTCAATCGGTTCCGCCAGTTTTCCAAAACCGATTAGGACTAAGATTAGGATTAGGATTACGGCGCGACCAGTCTAAAGCGCGATGGCTTGGGTGCGGCGCGAAAAATTTTCCGCATGAAAATGCGAATGCGTGCGGAATAATTTGTTTGCGGTGACCGGCGTTACAAATTATTTTCAACGCCATGCCGGACGGAGAACGGCTTCACTTTTATTAAGGAAAACTCTTACTCATGAATAAACCTCTAACGAGCGCAGAAGTTAACGAAATCGTGGTCGGGCTGAAAAAAATGTCCCGCAACCTCTGGTGGTGCTGGAATCAGGAAGCGCAGGATTTTTTCTACGAATTGTCGCCGCGCGGCTGGCAAAACATGTTTCACAACGCGGTGGCGGTGTTGCATGAGGTTTCAGATCAGGAATTGCATGCGCGCTTGCAAGACACAGCTTTCGCTGCGCGCGCGCGCTCGGTGCTGCGTGAGTTCCACGCTTACATCGGCGAGAAAAATACTTGGGGACACGCGCACGCGCCCAAGCTCGAAAAAAATCCGGTGGCGTATTTTTCCGCCGAGTTCGGCTGGCACGAATCGCTCCCGATTTCGGCGGGCGGTCTCGGCATTCTCGCGGGCGATCATACGAAATCCGCGAGCGATCTCGGCCTCGGCTTTGTGGGCGTAGGTTTGTTTTACCGCGAAGGTTATTTTCAACAGGCGATTGATTCGAACAACTGGCAGACGGAATATTACAATCCGGTTGAACCTTACAACATCCCGATTGAGCCGTTGCTGAACGCGGACGGTAAACGCGTCATTTGCGAAGTAGAAATCGGCTTGAACGTCGTCGGGTTTCAAATCTGGCGCGTGAACGTTGGTCGCGTTCCCGTTTATCTGCTCGACACCAATCTGCCGCAGAACGAACAGCTTTATCGCGATTTGACCTGCCGCGTTTACGGTGGTGACAGCACGACGCGCATCATGCAGGAAATTCTGCTGGGTATCGGCGGTGTGCGCTTGTTGCGCACGTTGGGCCTCACACCGTCGACATTCCACATGAACGAAGGTCATGCAGCCTTCCTCACGTTGGAACTGATTCGCGAAAAAATGGCGGCGGGAAAAACATTTGAAGAAGCGCAGGCGCTGACGAAGCCCGAATGTATTTTCACCACGCACACGCCGGTGGAAGCGGGACACGACCGGTTCAGTCCGGAATTAATGAACTACGCGTTACAGCGTTATCTTTCAAATCAGTTGGTGCCGTTCAATGACGTGCTCGCGCTCGGTCGCGTGAAGCCGGAAGACGAGCACGAACCGTTTTGTATGACGGTGCTGGCGTTGAAACTTTGTCGCGCGGCCAATGCCGTCAGTGAATTGCACGGTCAGGTCAGCCGCCACATGTGGCAGAGTCTTTACAACGTGCCGGAAGCGAAAGTTCCGATTGGGCACATCACCAACGGCATTCATTTGCTCGGCTGGATGAAGGGTCCCGTCCGCCAATTCTGGCGGCGCAAATTGTCGGATACTGGCAATGGCGAAACCAAATTCTTGCGCGAAAAGATTGGTTCCGACTGGTCGGTGATTATCAATGATCCGGAATTCTGGAAGAAGATGACCGACACGGAATTTGTTACGGACGAAGAGCTTTGGGCGCTGCGCTACAAACTGCGCCGCGAGTTGATTGAGTTCGCGCGCCGCAAATTATTGCTCCAGCAGCAGCGTGTGACACCGGGTGACTTCATCCGCTTCGACCATTTGCTGAATCCCGACGCGTTGACCATCGGTTTTGCTCGCCGCTTCGCGACCTACAAACGCGCGCCGCTGATTTTCCAGCAGTTCGACAACATCGTGAAGCTCGTCCGCGACAAGCAACGTCCTGTGCAATTTATTTTTGCCGGCAAAGCACATCCGCGTGACGACGACGGCAAGCGCTTCATCCAACAGATTATTCACTTGAGCAAACACAGCGAGCTCGCGGGCAATCTGGTGTTCCTTGAGAACTACGACATTCACGTCGCGCGCCAGATGGTTTCCGGCTGCGACATTTGGTTAAACAATCCGCGTCGTCCGCTCGAAGCGTCTGGCACCAGCGGCATGAAGGCGAGCTGTCACGGCTGCATGGGTTTCAGCATCATGGACGGCTGGTGGCGCGAAGGTTACGACACCAAGAATGGTTTCTCCATCGGACCCGATTCGCATCCCGACAACATCGAGGAGCAGGATCGTATCGACAGCGCCAACCTTTACAAAGTGCTCACGGAACAAGTCGTTCCCGAATTCTATAACCGCGACGTGAATGGTATTCCGCGCGCTTGGATCAAGCGGATGCGCCACTCGATGGCGACGCTCGTCTCGCAATTCACTACCGACCGCATGGTCAAGGAATACACCAACAAGTATTACCAGCCCAAATAAACGGGCACAGCCGCTTCAAAAGCAAACGGCGCGGAGAATATTCTCCGCGCCGTTTTTGTTTTGATCCAAAATTTATTTGGCCGTGCGACGTTTTACTTTGATTTGTGCCAGCGAGTGCGCAAGCGAGGCTCTGACAGAAGCTAGTTCTTCGTCAGAAAGTTTTTCCGCAAGCCGGTCTTCGGCACGTTTACGAGCTTCTTCAGCCTTTGCTTCATCAATGTTTTCAGCCCGAATGGCCATATCCGTAAGAATCGAAATCTTTTCACCCGTGACCTGAATGAAACCATCGCCGACCGCGAGGAAAATATTTTCCGCACCCTTGCGGGCGTAAATTTCACCCGCAACCAACTGCGTCATCAACGGCATGTGCTGCGGGAAAATTCCCATCTCGCCTTCGCTGCCGGTGAGCGTGACCACGTCCACATCGTCGGTGAACGTTTTCGCTTCCGGCGTGACAATTTCGAGTTTGATTGTGGCCATGTTAGTTGGTGAATCGGTTCAACGGTTCACGCTTCTTTAATTTCGTCGATGCCACCCTTCATGTAGAAATTCTGTTCGGCCACGTCGTCGTGTTTGCCTTCGAGAATTTCCTTGAACGCGCGCACCGTTTCTTCGCGGGAAACCTGCTTACCTTCGCGACCGGTGAAAACCTGCGCGACGGTGAACGGCTGGCTCATGAATTTCTGAATCTTACGCGCGCGGAACACGGTCGTCTTGTCATCGGCGGAGAGTTCGTCCATGCCGAGAATCGCGATGATGTCCTGCAAATCTTTATAGCGTTGCAAAACTTTCTGCACGCCGCGCGCGACGTCGTAATGTTCCTGCCCGACGATTTCCGGCGCGAGGGCGCGGGAATTCGAGGCGAGCGGATCCACGGCGGGGAAAATGCCCAACTCAGCGATGGAACGTTCCAACACGATGGTCGCATCCAAGTGCGCGAAAGTGGTCGCGGGCGCGGGGTCGGTCAAGTCATCCGCAGGCACGTAAACGGCCTGGAATGACGTGATGGAACCTTTCTTGGTCGAGGTGATGCGTTCCTGCAAGTCACCCATTTCGGCGGCGAGCGTCGGCTGATAACCGACCGCCGACGGCGTGCGGCCGAGGAGCGCGGACACTTCGGACCCGGCTTGGGAGAAGCGGAAAATGTTGTCAACGAACAGGAGCACGTCCTGATTTTTCTCGTCGCGGAAATATTCCGTCACAGCGAGCGCAGACAGCGCCACGCGCAAACGCGCGCCCGGAGGTTCGTTCATCTGACCGTAAACCAGACCGATTTTTGAACCAGTTGCGATGATTGGTAAACCGTTTTCGCCGATTTTCGGATGACCTTTTTCATCCTTCTCAACTTTGATGACGCCGGCTTCGATCATTTCATTGTAAAGATCGTTGCCTTCGCGTGTGCGTTCACCGACGCCGGCGAACATCGAAACACCGCCGTGCAACTTGGCGATGTTGTTGATGAGTTCCATGATGACGACGGTCTTGCCGACACCGGCACCACCAAACGCGCCAACCTTGCCACCCTTGAGGAAGGGGCAAATCAAATCAATGACCTTGATACCAGTGGTCAAAACCTGCGGGCTCGTGGATTGATCCGCGAGCGGCGGAGCGGCACGGTGAATCGGCAAATACTTGTCGGCTTTCACGGGGCCTTGCTCGTCCACCGGTTCACCGGTGACATTGAACACACGACCCATCACGCCTTCGCCCACGGGCATGGAAATCGGCGCGCCGGTGTCGGTGACTTCGTAACCGCGTTTGAGACCTTCCGTGGTGCTCATCGCGACCGCGCGCACCCAGTTGTCGCCGAGGTGCTGCTGCACTTCGAGCGTCAGTTTGACGGGCTGGCCTTGCACGGTGAAGTTCACCACGAGCGCGTTATAAATGGCGGGCAGCTGGCCGGAAAATTCCACGTCCACGACCGGGCCGATGATTTGAACGATTTTACCTTTGTTCATAAAAATTTAATTTCAACCCACCGCCATTTGGGCCGTGGTGATTTCCAACAATTCTTTGGTGATGTTCGCCTGACGCAGCTTGTTGTATTCGAGGGTCAGGTCTTTGATAATCTGCTTCGCATTGTCCGTCGCGTTCTTCATCGCAACCATGCGCGCGCTCTGCTCGCTGGCTTTGGCTTCGAGCAAAATCTGGTGCATCTGAAAATTCAAACTGTGCGGCAACAATTCACCCAACACTGTTTCTTCGTCCGACTCAAATTCAAACGTGTCCGTGCGCACACCAGCGACGGGCAATTCCTGCGCCGGTGCATTCGCGCCAACCGTGACCGCCTTAATTTTTCCAACCGGCAAAAACGGAATCGTCTTCGGTTGTTGCACCAAAGTGGAAATGAATTGCGTGAACAAGATGTCCACGGAGTCCGCTTCACCTTTCAAAAATAAATCCTGCGCGAACTTTGAAATCGCGCGGGCTTCAGCAAACGTCGGCGTATCTTTGTAAGTAAATTCCGCCGCGAGTTCTCGTTTCGTGCGGGCAATAAATTGCGAAGCCTTGCGGCCGGCAGTGATAAAAACCGTCGTGTTCTTGTCTAGCTTGCCCGCTTCGCGAAACAAGTTGCTGTTCAAACCGCCACACAAACCGCGATCAGAACTGACGATGATGACCGCACGTTTTTTGACGTCGCGAATTTCCATCAATGGATGTTTGAACGATGCGATACGCGGTCCGGCTTCGGCCAGAATCTCGTTCATCAACTCCGCATACGGACGTCCAACCAACGCGGCTTGCTGCGCCTTGCGCATCTTGGCGGCAGCGACCATCTGCATCGCCTTGGTGATTTGGGCGGTGTTCTTAACCGACTTGATGCGCCGGCGTATGTCGCGTGTGCTGGGCATGAAAAATCAGCGGTAGCTCTGCTTGAATTCCGTGACGGCTGCCTTCAATTCCGCCGCGAGCGCGTCGCTGATGGCTTTTTCGTTGCGGATTTTGGCGAGCAAATCGGCTTTGCGCGTGTTCATGAAGTCGGCCATTTTATTCTGGCAATCCTTCACCTTTTCCACAGCCACGTCATCGAAGAAATTATTTTGCACGGCCCACAACACGGCCGCCTGCGCTTCGACGGGCAGCGGATTAAATTGCGGCTGCTTGAAAATTTCCACCACGCGTTTGCCGCGTTCGAGAATGGCCTGTGTCTTCGTGTCAAGATCCGAACCGAATTGCGCGAACGCCGCGAGTTCGCGGTATTGCGCCAAGTCACCTTTGATACGACCGGCAACTTGTTTCATCGCCTTGATCTGCGCGGCGGAACCGACGCGCGAAACCGACAGACCGACGGAAACGGCGGGACGAATGCCTTGATAGAACAAGTCGGTTTCCAAATAAATCTGTCCGTCCGTGATGGAAATTACGTTCGTCGGAATGTAAGCCGAGACGTCACCTGCTTGCGTTTCGATAATCGGCAACGCCGTGAGCGAACCGTTGCCGTATTTTTCCGAAACACGCGCAGAACGTTCGAGCAAGCGGCTGTGCAAATAGAACACGTCACCCGGATACGCTTCGCGGCCGGACGGACGTTTCAAAATTAGCGAAACTTGGCGATACGCGACGGCGTGCTTCGAGAGATCGTCAAAAATGATCAGCGCGTCCATGCCATTATCCATGAACCATTCGCCAATCGCCGCGCCAGCGAACGGAGCGAGATATTGGTTGGACGCGGAATCAGAGGCCGAGGCCACAACGATAATCGTGTAAGGCATCGCACCCGCTTCTTCCAAAACGCCGATGACGCGCGCGATGGATGATTGCTTCTGGCCGATGGCAACGTAAATATTGTAAATGGGGCGAAAACCTTTTTCGCCGGATGCTTCGGCGGCTTTGTTAATGCGCGCCTGATTAATCATCGTGTCCACGCCAATCGTGGTCTTGCCCGTCGAACGGTCACCGATGATGAGTTCGCGCTGACCGCGACCAATCGGAATCATCGCGTCGATCGCCATGATGCCCGTCTGCACCGGCTGGCTGACGGATTTACGGCGAATGATGCCGGGCGCAATTTTTTCCACCGGGTAACTCGCCTCAGCCTTAATCGGGCCTTTGCCATCGAGCGGCTGACCGAGCGCGTTGACGACGCGACCGAGCAAACCTTTACCGACCGGCACCTGCAAAAGTTTTCCCGTCGTGCGGACTTCATCGCCTTCTTTAATTTTGGTGTAATCGCCCAAAATAATTGCGCCGACTTCGGTTTCTTCGAGGTTGAGCGCGAGGCCGGTGACGCCGTTGCCGAAATCCAACATCTCGTTGAGCATCGTATCGGTCAGGCCTTCAATCTTCGCCACGCCGTCGCCGATTTTGCGGACGGTGCCGACGTTCTGTTTGTTCGTCGCAATCTTCGCGCCGCTAATCTGCGCTTCAATTTCCTGTAGCAAGTTACTCATAAAATTTCGTTAAAAGCTTTCTTCCAATTTCTGCAACCGCATTTTCACGCTGCCGTCGTAAAGGTCGCTGCCAACCTGAATCCGCAAGCCACCGATGAGCGCCGGATTCTGCGCGAACGCAATGCTAACGCCGGCGCCGTATTTCTTTTTGATTTCACCGGAAACTTCCGCCTGCAATTCAGCCGACAGCGGCAATGCGCTTTCCACACGCGCGGCGTGCTGTTCCAAATCCATTTTCACCAAGCGGTGCAAGCGCGACAGAATCTCCACGTAACCGCGCGGCTTTTTCGCGAACAGCAACGCGATCGTTTGGCGGACGCGGGCTTCATCCAACAATCCGTTGACGTGGCAGCTGCGGAATAGTTGCCGGGCGTCGCGTTGAGCTTGTTTGGAAATTTTCATTCCGGTTTGGTCGGCGTGAAAGGCTGAATCCGAATTAAGCGGACAATTGTTTCTCGGTTTCTTCCGCCAGACGTTTTTGGTCGTCCGCCGTGAGAACTTTCCCGGTGACTGTCGAGGTTGTTTGCACGACAAGACGACCGACTTCACGTTTCAAAGATGCGAGCATCTGCGCGCGTTCCTGCGCCGCCGCTTCGCGAGCTTTGGAAACAATTTGTTCCGCTGACGCAATGGCTTTCTGCGTTTCCACTTCGCGCACGCGGGCCGCTGCCTGACGCGCATCGTCAATCAGCTTGTTCGCATTGTCGCCGGCCTCGGCCAGAACGCGTTTGCGTTCGGCCTCGGTTTCGGCGAGTTGCGCCTTGATTTTGTCGGCGTTGGCGATGCCATCGGCGATCTTCTGGCGACGCGCTTCCAACAACTGGAACACCGGTTTGTAAGCGAATCGCCACAGCACGAAGAGCACAATCGCGAAGTTGACGAACTGCGCGATGAGCTTCGGCCACTGAATGCCAAGGGTCTCGAACATAAAGTTGTTACTTGATCACGATCCAGGCCAGAATCGCCAAACCTTCAGCGAGCGCCATACCGATCAACATCGTCGTGAAGACTTTGCCGAACGCGCCGGGGTTGCGGCCGATGGCCATGACACCGCCGGCGGCGGCAATGCCGATACCGATGGCCGCGCCACCGAAAGCCAGACCGATGTGAATATTACCTGTGATTTCTCCGAGCATCATATGTTTTATCTTTAGTTGTTTCAGTTTCTCGCAGCCGTTCGCCGAAAGGTCTCCCGGTTGCAAATCATTAAAATCTCAATGGCCGTGTTCTTCATCTGCGTGCGAGCACAACGTGCCGACAAACGCGACAGACAACATGGCAAACACAAACGCCTGCAACAAGCAGACGACCGTTTCAAAAAAGTAGCCGGGCAGCGCCAACAAAATCGCCATCACGACGGACTTCTGCGACATCGCCATCGTCAACATCGTTTCGCCGCCGAAAACGTTGCCGTAAAGACGCAGGGCGAGCGCCACCGGACGGATGAATAGAATCGAAAATGATTCCATGATACCGATAAAAATAAACAGCAAGAGCAAAGGCACGTAAGCCCATTTGTTCGTGTCCACTTTCACGCCGAAAACGTGTTTGAGCAAACCGAGCGGCCCGTTGTATTTGAACGCCCAATACAAGCTCATCACGAAAAACACCGCAGCCATCGCCACCGTAAGATTGGCGTCAGTCGTGGGCGGACGGAAGAACGGCGATTCCACGTGCGGAACGGAGAGGAACGCACCGGTTTTTTCATGCACCCAGCCGATACTGCCGACACCGGGAAATAAATCTGTGAAGTTAGAAACGACGATAAAAATGAAGAAAGTGGTTGCGAACGGGAAAACCCATTTGACGACTTTCGGCTCCAGCACATTCCCCATCAAACTTTCCCAACCTTCAATCAAAGCTTCCATCACGTTCTGTCCGCGTCCCGGAATTTCAGTGAGTTTCCAAGTGGTGAGACGAACGACGACAATGATCAATGCGGCCACGATCCAAGTGCAAATCATCGAATTCGTCACCGGCAACCAGTCCAAGCCGTAAACCTTGAACAACGTCGGCGCGGCCATCGGCACCAGCGGCGCCGCGGTTTCAACCACGGCATTATCAGATGCAGGTGCGACTGATACCGTTTCCGCCGACAGATTCAAAACGAATCCAACAGCGAGAAATGCCCAAACCGAAATAATTTTTCCAAAACGATTCACGAGAAATGATTTCTGACCGCAAAAACACCTTCCGTTTAAAACAGTCATGCGTCAGAGCCGCAAAATTTGCCGCATCGTGAAATTTTTCACAAGCCTTTTTTGAACTTTTTTTGGTTGAGTTAAGCTAATCAACCACGTTCCAACCAGAACGCAACTCCACCGGTGAAATTCCGTGCGTGCGCAACGTCCGCAAACTCAAGGCATCATGCCGTTTAGCCAGTCGCTGCCCAGCTTCATCCAACATTAAATCGCAGTGGAAAAATGCCGGCGGCGTCAAACCGAGTGCGCGATACAACAAAATCTGCCGTGCGGTGCTGACCAGCAAATCCGCGCCGCGCACGACTTCGGTGATTTGCATCGCCGCGTCGTCCGCGACGCACGCGAGTTGATACGCCGGCACATCGTCGCCGCGCCAGACGACAAAATCGCCGAAGTTTTTTCCGGCGATGAAATTTTGTTCGCCCAAGTTGCCATCAATAAAGGAAATCGCTTCGCCATCCGGCACGCGGAAACGCCAACTGAATCTCGCAGCGGGAAGATTAGCGTTGGCCGTTGCGGATTTAGCCCGACACGTTCCAGGATAAATCGGTTCGTCATCGTCGTTCGCGTGCGGCGCGCGGGTGGCGGCCTGAATATCTTTGCGCGAACAAGTGCAGGGATAAATGAAATTGCCAGCGCGCAACTTTTCCAGCGTGGCGCGGTAAAAATTCATCCGCTCGCTTTGATTGTAAGGCGCAAATTGTCCGCCCACATCCGGTCCTTCGCTCCATTCAAATCCAAACCAGCGCAAGTCTTCCAACATCGCATCCACGAATTCCATTTTGTAACGCGTGGAATCCAAATCATCGTTCCGCAAAATCAATTCGCCGTTACGCGATCGCGCGCGTTGCTGCGCGACCCAAAACGTCCGCGCGTGGCCGAGGTGCAGGTAGCCCGTCGGCGATGGCGCGAGGCGACCGCGATATTTTGCGGCGACAGTTGCAGATTGCGGATTCACGGCGGGAAATAAACTACGAAGCGGCGACGGAACAAAGTTTTCTTTTTCACGCATCACCAGATTTGGGTATGGACTTTCGGGCGCGACAAATTTAATAGTTTCTTTATGAACCTAATTAAATCGCCTTTGCACGGCAACTTGTCGGCAAAAATCTCGCTGTCACTTTTGCTTTGCGCCGGATTTACCGCGCCAATATTACGCGCGGACACGACGACTCCGCTTCCCACCGTGCAGATTCAGGCCGATAAAGTCACGGCTCAGTTACCGCCGACGTTTTACGGATTGATGACAGAGGAGATTAATTATTCCTACGAAGGTGGTCTTTATGGCGAACTCATCCGTAACCGCACGTTCAAGGCCGACTCGATCCAGCAGCCCATCAAACCGGAAAATTATGATCCGGCGAAATATTATCCCGTGCAAATCGCGGTGACGAATCCGCCAAAATTCTGGAACGCTGTCGGCGCGGGCAAAATCTCCCTCGACACGAACGTCGTCTTTAATGCCGCGCTCAATGTCAGCCTCAAGCTCGACCTGAGCGGCGCCAGCAAAGATTCACCGGCCGGTTTTGCTAACGGCGGTTATTGGGGAATTCCGTTGCAGCCAAACACGACCTATCACGCGTCGTTTTGGGCGAAGGCAAAAAGTTTTGAGGGCGCGTTGAATCTTTCACTGGAAACCGCTGACGGCAAAACCGTTTTTGCCAGCGCCGAAATTTCCAATCTTGGCAGCGAATGGAAAAAGTATGAAACCACACTCACAACCGGCAACATCGTTCCGTCGAAAGAAAATCGTCTCGTCATTTCCGCGACCAAAAACGGCACGTTCTTCAATCATCATGGTGCAATTTGGTTTCAGGAAGTTTCATTGTTTGGGCCGACCTACCAAGACCGTGCGAACGGCGACCGCGTTGATCTCTCACAAATCCTTGCCGATGCGCATCCGAAATTTTTGCGTTTCCCCGGCGGCAATTTCGTTGAGGGCGATTATTTCAACGAACGTTTCAACTGGAAGGAAACCATCGGCCCCGTCGAGCAACGTCCCGGTCATCGCAGTTGCTGGGGCTACTGGGCCACGGACGGTTTCGGCCTGCCGGAATTTCTCGGCTGGTGCGAAGATTTGAAAATGGAACCGGTGCTCGCCGTTTTCGCCGGTTATGTTTTGAAGCATGATTACATTTCCGCCGGTCCGAAGCTCGAGCCTTACGTGCAGGAAGCGCTCGACGAGATTGAATACGTCACCGGCGATGCTTCGACCAAATGGGGCGCGCAACGCATCAAAGACGGCCACCCAAATCCGCTGAAGTTGCGCTATGTCGAAATCGGCAACGAAGATTGGTTCGACAAATCCGGCGGTTATGACGGACGTTTCGCGCAATTCTACGACGCGATCAAAGCGAAATATCCGCAACTCAAACTCATTTCCACCGCGCCGGTCAAGAGCCGCGTGGCCGATTTGAATGACGAGCATTATTACAAATCCGAAGAAGAAATGGAGTCGCAGTCATTCATGTATGACAAGCGTGACCGCAGCGTCCCAACTAAAATCTTCGTCGGCGAATGGGCCACGCGCGTCGGTTCACCCACGCCGAACATGGCGGGCGCACTTGGCGACGCGGCGTGGATGTGCAACCTCGAACGCAATGCCGACATCGTGACGATGCACTGCTACGCGCCGCTCTTCGTCAACGTCAGCGACCTCGGCGCCGGTCATTCGATGCAGTGGAAATCTGACCTCATCGGCTACGACGCGTTGAATAGCTACGGTTCACCAAGTTATTACGCACAGCAGATTTTTGGCACGCACACCGGCAATGAAGTTCTCGCCGTCACCGCGCAAAACCTGCCGAGCTACACCTATGTTCAAAAGAACCGCACCCGCAACGGCCAACCGCTTCCGGCGCGCACGAATGAAGTGAAATCCATTTTTTACTCCGCCACGCGTGATACCGCGAGCGGTAAGATCATCGTCAAAATTGTAAACCGCGCTGACGCGCCGCAGGATGTGGCGGTGGCAATTGCTGGCGTCAGCTCCATTGCCGATGCCGGCACGGCCACGGTTTTGAAAGCGGACAATCGCGACGCGACCAATTCGCTGGAAGATCCGAAGCACGTTGTGCCGACGACTGAACCCGTCACCGGCCTCAGCACCAACTTCACGCGCACTTACCCGCCCTGCTCCATCACGGTTTTGGAACTGATGGCGAAATAATTTCTGCCAACCCTAAACGCAGACCTTTGTCCGCGCCAGCCACCCGTTCAGACCGGGCAGCGGCGCGGACAAAACTTTTTGCACCTTCGCGATATTCAGCGATGTGTCCAACGCGCGCGGCGGACCGGGAAAATCTTTGGCCAAGCCCGCTTCCATCGCCGCGGTGATTTCCGGCCAGCCTTTGACCAAGAGTTCGCCGATTTGATAACGCGACATTTTTTCCGCGCCCGCGACGTGATAAAGTCCCGCGCACTTTTTCTCCACCAGTTCCCAAACGGCGCGCGCTGTTTCCACCGCCGGAATCGGATTGCGAAATTCGTCCGTGAACAATTTCATCCCCTGCCCGGCTTGCTGCAACGAGCGGCGCAACTGCTCGTTGAACGCGCGCTGGCCGGAAAGCGATTGACCGTAATTGAGCGACGTGCGCAAGACGAGATGACGTGGATTCTTCAAAATAATTTCTTCCGCCGCCACTTTGGTTTCGCCGTAAATGTGCAATGGATTCAGCGCATCCGCCTCGGTGTAATCGCCCTTGCGTCCGTCGAAAACTAAATCGGTGGAAAAGAAAACGAAGGGAATTTCCGCCGCGAGTTCCGCAAGAAATTTTGTGGCCTCAACATTCACACGCCGCGCAAGCGCGGGATTTTTTTGCGCCTCGCTGACGACGGTC
>Ga0208872_1000451_pt1 | contig 30898 bp, 25 predicted proteins | sample CryBogCBH12Aug08_FD_185508 | JGI IMG/M metagenome (GOLD analysis project Ga0208872, IMG submission 185508) | Freshwater microbial communities from Crystal Bog, Wisconsin, USA - CBH12Aug08 (SPAdes) | ecosystem: Environmental > Aquatic > Freshwater > Lake | place: Crystal Bog, Wisconsin, USA...
GACAAACACCACCGGAAAGCCCAGCGCGGCACTGGTAGCAACCGCATTTATCAATTCCACGCCATGCAACAGCATGAAGGGCATGCTGAGAAAAGCACCGCCTGCGCCCACCAATCCGGCAACTAGTCCTATTGCCACGCCCCCAACCAGTTTTCCCACGGTGCCGGGCATAGGACGATGCCCAACGGTGGAGGTTCCGCGTAACAACTGAAAAGCAAAAAAACCGATGAAAACGGCAAATAGAATAGCCAGAGAAGTGCCCTTGATGACCGAAAAAATCCCGAGGCTCCCAGCTATTCCACCCACCACTATTCCGGGAGAGACACTTCTGACCAGATCCCAGCGTACGGCTCCCCTCTGGTGATGGGCCCGAACGCTGGACAGGCTGGTGAACACGATGGTTGCCATCGACGTAGCGATGGACATTTTGACGGCCAGGTCGGCACTCATACCCCGCGTAGTTAATATAAGCGTGAGAATTGGTGCCACCAGAACCCCGCCTCCAATACCCATCAGGCCGGCCATGAAACCGGCCACCAGCCCCAACGTTGCAAGTTCGGCAATGAGCTGAGCGTCAATCATTGGCGTTTCGCAAGACCCAGCCTGCTATCGCGCTGACACTGGAAAATTCGTCGCACGATCGTGCCGGCACATCCGGATAACGCTGGTTCCACATGCGCGCCAGAGAAGCGCCTGGCCCCACCTCGAGCACACAGGAAACTCGTCGTGCATATATATTTTCCATGCAGTTGCTCCAGCGAACTGTTTGCGCTATCTGACTGCTCAAAGCCTGCGCCACCTGATCTACTCGTACCACCCGGTCAACTGCATTGCAAAACAATGGAATTCGCGGCGCACGAATAGAACTTGCCATGAATTCCGCAGAAAATACTTGTGCAAATTCTTGCACAGCAGGGAGCATCCAACGGGTATGGGAAGCCAAGCCCACATTCAACCGCGTACAACGTGCGCGTTGGCCGTCAAACTCAATAGCGGCGGCGTCAAGTGATGCCTGCGGACCACCAACGACCAATGCGTGACTGTCGTTTTCTATAGAAATTGCAATTCCATACAGGGCGCATATCTGTTCGACTTGCGATACCGATAGCGCGCTGACAGCCATCAGAGCGCCCGGTGCCATCGCTGCACAGTGGTCCATTGCGTTTGCACGCGCCTGTGCAAGTGCCAGCGCAGTAGCGCCGTCAAATACACCGGCTGCAGCAAAGCTGGCCAGTTCACCGACGCTATAACCTGCAACAGCAACCGGAGCAGGGAGTGCCGGCGATATTTGGCTCCAGGCCGCCAGATTCATTCCGGTCAGCAGAATCTGTGCATTGACGTTAACAAATGCCCATTGAGGGTCTGCTAGTCTTGCGCGCCAGTTTTCAACACCAAGCCGACTGGACACAAGCGTGGTCAGAGGATCGGGCGCCAGCCATGGCAGCATGTCTGCGTGCTGCATGCCTTGTCCGGCAAAAATAAGTCCATAACCCATTAACGTTTCAGCCCTTCACCAGACGCTGCAGCCGGCTCACAAGACAGGCGGCAGCCAACGTGTCGGCGGCACCGCCTGGTGACAAACGGCGTGCAACGAAGCGCTTCCCTATTTCTCTGGCAGTCTCTATTCCGCCGGGGGCCGCCGCACCACCTTCACATAGAAATCGGCGCGCCTCAGCTTGTGCATATTGAAGTCCGGACAGCCCGCCCCTGTGCGCCAGATTGCTGTCGTCCATCACCGCTATTACCTCGAATAGGGTGTTGAGCAAAAAATGCCCACGGCTCAGGCCACGCAACGCGCCACTTCGCAAAGCAGGCAATGCGGTTTCGAATAGCACCGGGAAACCCAGCAGAGCTTCTTCGGACGCACTGCGTAACCCATAACGCCGAGCTGCTATGCCGCCGGGCAGCACCGATGTCCGCTTGGCGCGCTCTTTCAGCGGCTCACCCCAGCACTGCAAGAGAGTTTGGCGAAGGATGTCGGGTGAGGGCTGCTGGCCCTTTTGAGCTACCGCGCCGGCCGCGGCACACAGCAAGCCAAGCGTAAATATGGCGCCTCGATGCGTATTGATTCCCGCGGTAGCTTTCAGCATGCGCTGCTCAGCTGCAACTCCGCTGCGCTCCAAAGCTGAAAATTCGGCACCACTTGCACCTAGACTGGCTATTTGTACAAAATAGCCACGCAGGGCGATAAGACTGCGCATGAAAGTGAACGCATCCATGTCGTCGTGACTACCGGCGTCCTGCAAAGTTACCAGACCCGGCTTGGGCGAGAGAGCCAGTTCATCGTATAGCGCCAGCGTTGCGGCCCGACCAATAACCGTCGGCGTCAGCTGTGAAATATATTCGCGCTGATGCGTCAATCCGCGCTGTGTCAGTGCCATTGCGCCTACTCCTGCATCATGTGTAATGAGACATCACTCGACATTTGCAATGACGTCACCATCGAACTCGCGTTGAGCGACTTGATCAGCATTGATCCAACACTGCCCCCACGCCATTGCACCCACTCACGCCAAGCAACAGCGGTATAGTCGGCAAACAATAGTTCACCATCTACCCGCACGCATTCAGCGGGAAATTGCCGCAAACACCACACAGCGCTATCTGCCTGTTGGGTGTTGGAAACTGCAAGCCATAGATCGATGTCGGAGCGCTCATGTATATGCTCCAGGCCACTCAGTAACTGCCATCCATAGCTGCCATAGACGCGCGCTTCTATTCCAAATTCTGCCAACTGCACGCACAGCTTTCTCCACGCCGCCCGCACTGGCTCTGGTAGCAGTGATAGTGCGTTGACTGCAGCCGGAAATTCTGCGGTATGAGATATTTCCTGCGCCGATATACGCAGCATCAGGCGTTGTCGACTCCATCGTACGGGCGCAGAAAGGCCCAGACAAATGGAATCATCGGTGGCATTACAACTTTGCCTCGTAACCACCAACGGCAACCGGTGCACGGCCCAGTGCTCTATGCAAGGGCGAGCCGACGCGTCCCAATCGCCTTCACGCAATCGTTGCCAAGCGCTATCCTTTAGCCAGACCAGTTGATGTCGGTGCAGTGCAGACATGCGGTCTCTCTCAGGCGGCGGCCAACACCCGCCGCACAACATCGGCCGCCAGATTGCGACCACCACGCTGTTCGCCTTCGAGCGCCCTAGTATCTTCGGTTGGTGCGTCACTCAGCGCCGCGCGCAATGCCTCTTGAAGGTTGCCATTCCAGAGTCTACGCACGCCGCCCATAGCCACATAGTTTTCGACGCCTGGGGCGAACACGGGATTGGTTTTTGAAAGCGCCGTCAGAGTTGCCTCGGACAGTTTGGTAACACGGGCCATGGCGGGAATACGCATGACGCGGATTTCCGCCTCCGGCAATGCGTCGCACGCGTCGGCAATCAGTCCCGATGTAATAAATCCACCTGATAGCGCCTGGTCATAGACCAGTCCCAGAACCCGGTGCCCACTGCGCCTTGCGAGATCTATACACATACCCAGATGCGCCATCGCACGATTAATACCCAACAACTCATCGCGCCGCCGCAACTGCTGTCCCTGCGTATCTATTAGCAAAAGTATTGGGCACCCCGGATGGCCTGCCACCGTATCAAGCACTGCACGCGCCTGCTTCAGCGCCAGCCGCACGCCAATCGGAGCATGGTTGGTCGTTCCGATAATGGCCAGGGGTCCGCCGTCAAACTGGACCGTTCCAGTTAGAAAATCGCCCTCCTGCGCAATGGTGTGGTCACTGCCAAACAAGGCCGTGGCCAATTCATTCCAATTCATATCTGGCTCCCCGTTGGACGCTGCGTCAGCAGGCTTTCCACATTCATTTCGGCAACGTCGCCAGCGTTACCCAAACCATATAGTTTCCAAAGCGCAACCGCTTCATCACCCACAACGTGATCGGGTAATAGCGCAAGACGGGCTGTGAGCAATGCGTGCTCTTGCTCCAGCGATTCGAGAGTAATAAGCGTAGCGGGTCTGGGCTGTGATGAATCGCCATCAGGGCTGATAGCGGCAATGGCTGCTTCGCGGAACGCCATCACGTCGTCTTCAACCAGAACATCGCAGTCACCACATATCCAGCGGTGCTTTCCTCCGCTGGTGCGCCATACCAGTGCGCGATCGCGCGAGTCGTATTCCTGCACGCCATGGGATGCCTCAATCACCTCGGGGCCCGACATGGCAAGCCGGCCTGTATCGCTCATCACCACCCAGTCGGCACAGCGCGCAACGATGCCCATTCCTCCAAAACAACCGTTGGATCCACCTATCAGTACGACGACGCGAATACCGGCACTGCGCACATCCAGCAGAGCACGCATGACTTCGGACACCGCTATTAACCCCGCATTTGCCTCGTGAAGACGTACGCCTCCGGACTCGGCAAGTATCAGCACGGCGTGCGGGCGCTCTGTCCCGGTAATAGCCCGCCGCAACATTCCCACAAGCTTGGCACCGTGTACTTCGCCCACCCCACCGCCCATGAACTCACCCTCCTGAGCGGCTATAAATACGGTGCGTCCTGCGAGTTGCGCGTGTCCAATCGCCACCCCATCGTCAAAAGCAGAAGGTACGCCCAACTGCGCCAGATGCGTGCTGGTAACCCGCTGCGCAGGGGGAAGCCATTCGTGAAAACTATTTGCGTCCACCAGAAGTGCCAGGCGTTCGCGGGCAGTGCATTCGGCGAAACTAATGGTTGTGCGGCGATTCATAAAACCAACTCCGTAACGGCCTGGTCCAGGCGCAGGCTAACTACCGCGGGTGTGGCTCCCATGTCGTTTACCGAGACACGAATACCGGCTAGCTGATGGCGTTCGTGAAAGTCGCGCGCGACGGCTTCCCATATGGATCCGAAGCCACGCGCAGAAGTCTCTATATGCAGTTCGCAGCCAGAACCTTCGCGAGGCTCCAGCAATACTTCGAGATTGCCCGAGCCCACTACTCCGACCAATACCGGTGCAAAGACGCCGGTTGGTCGGTGTCCGGCAAACACGAAGCGCAGGGTTTCCAGCCCGACAGGAATATCAGTCATTACTGTTTCTCCGAGTTACCAATTTCTAAAACGCTTGGGCGGACTGTATAGCCCACCGGAAGCACGAACCAGATCACGCATATTGCGTGCCGCAAGCAAATTTCGGTTCGCCTCGCGCGGGTTAATGCCAAGGTCTTCCGGGCGCTGGATGATTCCCCGGTCACGCAGGTTTTCCACCATTTTTCTATCACGCCCAAGGCCGACTGGTGTATAGCCCGCGACGCCCCGAATAGCCTGCTCACGCTCAGCATCCGTACGGCACAGCAACAGATTGGCAATACCTTCTTCGGTGAGTATGTGCGTGACATCGTCGCCATAGATCATGATGGGCGGCAACTCCATGCCAGCCTGTTCCTGCAGGGTCCACGCATCCAGGCGCTCTACAAACGCAGGTTGCATGTGCTCGCGAAAAGTCTCCACCATTTGCACAACCAGTTTTTGTCCGCGTGGGGTTCCTGCGGCACCAGGCCTGCCCGCGCGCGCCTGCTGCCCCGCCTTCAACCAGGTTGGGCTGACATGGCGCCGGCCCCGGGCATCGGCGCCCATATTCGGCGCACCACCAAAACCGGAAATTCGGCCCAAGGTGGCGGTGGAACTATTTCCATCCAGATCAATCTGCAGGGTTGATCCTATAAACAGGTCGCACGCATAGTGCCCTGCCGCCTGGCAGAAGGCCCGATTACTGCGCAAACTCCCGTCGGCGCCGGTAAAAAATACATCCGGCCGGGCGCGTATATATTCTTCCATTCCCAGCTCGGAACCAAATGAATGGACCGACTGTACCCAGCCCGCCTCTATAGCCGGAATCAGGGCAGGATGCGGGTTGAGCGCCCAATGACTGCATATTTTTCCCTTCAGCCCCAGCGACTCCGCATAGGTCGGCAACAATAACTCGATGGCAGCGGTGTCAAAGCCAATTCCGTGATTGAGACGTTGCACACCATATTCGCTATAAATACCCTTGATGGCCATCATCGCCATCAACACCTGTATTTCACTGATTTGGGCGGGATCGCGGGTAAACAATGGCTCTATGAAGTTGGGGCGCGGCGCAAGCACTACAAAATCGACCCAATCTGCCGGTATATCAACCCGGGGCAACTTGGTGGTAGTTCCGTCCACCCATTCGTTGACCTGCGCGATGACGATGCCGCCGGAAAAAGCGGTAGCTTCGACAATAGCTGGCGTATCTTCAGTGTTAGGTCCGGTATACAGGTTACCGGCAGCGTCAGCAGCATGCGCCGCAATCAGGGCAACCTTGGGAGTCAGGTCGACAAAATAGCGCGCGAATAGCTCAAGATAGGTGTGAATAGCACCAATCTCTATCTGGCCGGCAGATACCAACTTGGCCAGACGCACACCCTGTGGCCCTGAAAAACTGAAGTCGAGTCGGCTCGCAATACCCGCCTCAAATAAATCGAGGTGCTCAGGCAATGCCAGAACCGACTGCACCATGTGCAGGCCATTGATGCGCTGCGGGTCAACCTTCATCAGGGACTGCGCCAGAAAGTCGGCCTGCTTCTGATTATTGCCTTCCAGACAAACGCGATCTTTCGGCGCCAATACGCTTTCCAGCAAAGTAACTACGGCGTCTGTTGCGACCCGCTTTGAGGTCAGATTTTTTCCCAAAGCTTCTGCAGCGCGTGCCAGACGCTGCGCCCGATTGACGACCTTGGTGTTCCAGACAGTTGCTTGCATCCTGTATTACCTCACCCTACTATCGCCTTGGTGGTAAGGAATAGCACCGATGGCCCCATAAAACATCCCAGCCCGGTGTGAAACGTAGCAACCAGCGCTCCATAGGGAACTAGCTTGCGGTCAGTGGCGGCAAGGCCCGCCGACACGCCACTCACGGTGCCCGCCAAACCGCCGAATACCATCGCCGAGCGAGGCGTTTTCAGGGCCAGAAAACGCGCGGCAATAGGCGTGCCCACCATCACAAATATAGCCTTGACGAGGCCGGTTGCAATACTCAGCGCCATCACATCAGGGCTGGCACCAATAGCGGCACCCGTCACCGGGCCCACAATATAAGTCACCGCTCCGGCACCGATGGTCGTCATGCTGACTGCATCCGAATAGCCAAAGCTCCATGCGATTGTCGCACCCACAATAAACGGCAGAATAGTACCGAGCAAAAGAGAAACTGCGCCAATCAACCCCGCCCGACGCGCCTCGGTGGCCTGCACTTCGAAAGCCGTAGCCACAATTGCGAAGTCTCGCAGCATTGCACCGCCCATCAGGCCAATGCCGCCAAAGAGGGACATGTCCGCCAACCCCTTGTGCCCACCGGTCTGGGTACCACCCCAATACGCCAGGGCCAGTCCGATCATGATGGCTATTGCCGACCCATGCACCCGGCCCATGGTCAGGCGACGCGATATTTGACCTGACAAAAGAACGATCAGGCCAACCAGCGCAAACGCTGCCACCAGTCCATTTTGGACCAGCGCTTTTTGAATTATTTCAAGCATGATCATTTACTCCGTTTCAGTTAACAGGTCGTTGGCCGGTGTTGCAGTTGCAGCCAGACCCTCGGTAGGATTTTTTTCGGTCCGGTTTATCACCGCAATAACGCAAGCACAAACACCAACCGCGGCGGCAGCCGACAGCAGCGCCACCGGCCCACCGCGCAGGGCAGAGACCATATCCTGCTGAGCCGCCATCGCCACTACTACCGGGATATACATGGCGCCCCAGTATTCAACGCCTACTTCGGTCAGGCGCGGAAGTATTGCTTTTTTGGCCATGTAAAGGCGTGCAAATATGAGTAGCAACATGGCAATGCCGACGCCGCCAACATTGGTCTTCACCCCCAGCGCGTGCCCGAGCAGGTCGCCAAGCACGATGCCTAGCATGTGGCACACAGCCAGCAAAGCTGTGCCGTAAATGATCATGATTTGTCTCCTTTTATATGTCGTTGAATACCGACTGGCTTGGCCGGGCATTAACATTCAGGCCGCGATGCAAGTTGATGCAAGTCGATGCGCAGAATGTAAAGAGGAGCCTTCCAATGATCAATCAACCCCGACAGCGAATCATTCCGACAAACGAAACGATCAAGGGTTTACCCGCACACTTTCAGACAAATGCATCACTCAGCTGTGTTCGTGCGAATAGCTCCGACACGTGGCCAGCAAGGCCAGCAGGTTGGGATCACGTTCGCGCTTGCGCAGAAAGCAGACGCATATTTTCTGCCGCTGTGCGTATCTGGCCTGCAAAGGTATCAGATGAACGCCGCTTATCAGGGTATTGCGTATGCGCCCAGGCAACAACGTACAACCCACGCCACCACCTACGAGGTTCATCAGAGAGAAAATATCGCCGGTCTTCATGACGACATTCGGCTCAAATTGGGCTATCCGGAAGGCCTGCTCAAACGCACTATTGGTGACAAAGCCATCACCCAGGCTGACAAATTTTTCCTGTGCGCAGTGGCTCAGGTCGACTTCGGTCATGTTGGCGTAGCGCGATCCAGCGGGCGCAGCAAAATAGATATCGTCCTCAAACAGCACCTGATATTCAACATCGGGGGCTGCCTGCACCAGGCCGACCAGCGCGGCGTCAATGCTGCCTTCCTGCAGTTTTCGCAATAGTTCGGCGTTAGACCCCAATACCAGCGTCGTGTCGATGTGTGGCATACGCACTTTTAAACTCAGCACCAATGCCGGGACTACCCGACTGGTCAGCGAATAGAGCGATCCCAGGCGAATATTGTCTGACCCATAGCCCGCTATTTCTCTGGTAGCACGAATGCCCTCCGACATCGTACGCAATACTTCGCGCGCAGCGTCTGCCAGGGCGTGGGCAGCCGGTGTAGCCAGCAGATTGCGCCCGTCCGGTCGAAACAGCGAGCAACGGGTTGCCGTCTCCAGCGAATGAAGAGCCCGGTGTACGCTGGCAACGCTGACTCCTACCTGCTCCGCGGTGCGCGACAAATTTCCGGTTTCCATGAATACCAGAAGTATCTCCAGTTTCCGGAAGCTGATTTCCTCGTCTATCCGTGACACCATGAAATAGGTCCTGAACTGTTGACTGCGGATGTCATTGTCATTCAATTGCGGTTATACCCGGCAATCTGCCCGATTGCCCGCCCGTGTGCAATTGGTACAAATGATCAAATTCGGGCAGCGGACACTATGAAAGCGGTTACAGAAATACGGTCGTCTTGGGCCATAATGCCCGCAAGGGATGAAACATGTCTAATGCAGTTGTTACTCTGGAGATGGTTGCCAAACTAGCTGGCGTATCACCTTCTACGGTTTCGCGGATACTCAACGGCACCGCCAAGGTCAGCCCGGAGCGCAAGAAGGCAGTCGATCATGCTATTGCAAAGCTGGGCTTTGTACCCAACCCGGTTGCTCGCGGACTCGCTGGTGGCCGCACGCTGAGTATTGGTGTGGTCACTCAGGCCATAGACAGTCCGTTTTATGGCTCAGCACTCAGGGGTATAGAAGAACGGCTGGTTCCTCGCGGCTACAGCCCGCTATTCGTGAGCGGGCAGTGGAACGCCGAGGCCGAAGCCCACTGTCTGGAAGTGCTGCGGGCACGTCGCGTCGATGGAATAATTTTTTTCAGTGGCCGCATCTCTGACAAAGTGCTGAAAAATTATGCGCGTGGCATGCCCATGGTAGTTACCGGACGCAAAATTAAAGCTTCCGGACTGGTTTCGCTGAACTGCGATAACGTGGAAGGCGCACGAGTGGCTACCCGACACTTGCTGGATCTTGGCCACCGTCAAATTGCCTTTATTTCGGGTGATCCGGGGCACGCGGACGCACTCGACCGACTTCAAGGGTATAAAAATGCTCTGGCCGAGGCGGCTATTCCGTTTGACCCGGAGCTTGTTGCAGAGGGTGGCTACCATGAAGCCAGTGGATTGCACGCGGTGCACGATTTGCTCGCTAAAGGCAAGCGCTTTACTGCCCTATTTGCCGCGAACGACCAGATGGCCATAGGCGCATTGCTTGGCTTGAACAGGCACTCCTTGCGGGTGCCGGAAGATGTATCGCTGATTGGCTACGACGACCTTCAATCCTCCCTTTTCTCCTGTCCGCCGCTGAGCAGCGTGCACCAGTCTGCACACGAACTGGGACAACTTGCGGCCGATGCCATGCTAAGTCTGCTTGCCGGGCAGCAGCCCGACATTCGGGTGCCTGTTCCCAGGCTCGTATCGCGCGAATCCTGCCGCCGGCTTCGCTAGCATCAAGGGTATTTCCCGATCCCTTCCCTGGAATGCGCAACCCTATAATGAAAGCGCTTTCAAAAGTACAGGCATACTGGAAACTTCATGAAAACATTTAGATTAAACCCAAATGCGATACTCCGCGCCGCTACCTCTGCTTTGCTAATCGCATTGCTGCCTGCGCAAGCACCGGCCCAAAACCAGACAACGCTGACCATTGCGGCGTACCCGGCCGTAGATGAAATGATAAAGAGCGCCATGCCGGCCTGGAAAAAGAACCATCCAACGGTTGATATCAAAGTTATAAGCCGGCAGTTCAGTGATCACCATACCGCCATGACGACAGCGCTTTCAACGGCATCGGGCCTGCCGGACGTGATGGTGCTCGAATATGGCTACGTTGCGCGTTTCGCCGAGGGCGGGGGGCTGGAAAATATTGGTGACGCGCCCTATAACTTTAAAAACAATACAAGCCATTTTGTTCCGTATGCGGTTCGCCAGGGAACTGCGGGAAGCGGCGCATTAGTTGCTGTACCGTCCGACATTGGTCCGGGCACGCTGCTGTATCGTGAAGACCTGTTGAAGAAGGCTGGACTGAAGGAGTCCGACCTCACCCATTCCTGGGACGGGTTCATCAATGCCGGGATCAAGCTCAAAGCGTTAACCGGAGCCAATCTGGTGGCGCATGCACGAGACATCAAGGATATTCTGATCCGGGTTGGGACCACCCCCGGAGACGGGTTGTATATCGACAAAAAAGGAACCGTTCTGGTTGATACGCCACGGTTTGTGCGCGCGTTTACTTTGGCAAAAAAGGTACGTGACGAAAAACTGGACGGAAAAATTCAGGCCTGGTCCAACGAATGGTCCGAAGGATTCAAGCGCGGAACGATTGCAACGCAACTATCCGGCGCCTGGCTAGCGGGCCACCTGAATAACTGGCTTGCGCCGTCGACAAAAGGGCTGTGGCGCGCTGCACAGTTACCAGAGAATTCATATGGATCGTTTGGGGGCAGCTTTTACGCCATACCCAAGGCCGCGAAAAACAAGGCACTGTCGTGGGAGTTTATTCAGTTGATGACCCTGAACCCGGAAATTCAGTTAAGTGGTTTCAAGGCGCAAGACGCATTTCCGGCTCTGCTCGATGTTTACAAGGACCCATTCTTCGATCAGCCCATCGATTTTCTGGGTGGCCAGAAGGCCAGAGCGCTCTGGCGGGACGCGACATCACACATTACAGCCTTTGAAGTGCACAAACTCGATCCGCTGGCTGAGGAGATTGTGAACACGGAACTGGACAAGGTTCTGGATCAGGGTAAACCGGTGGCTACCGCACTGGCGGATGCCAAGCGCCTTTTGCAGCGCAGTGTGAATCGCTGATAGCGGCGTCTATGTCAACACCCGGTGTTCAACGCAAGCCGTGGCGATTAAAGCCCGAATATGTGCCCTATCTGCTGATAGGTCCGTTCGTTATTCTGTTTGCAGTCTTCGGAATATTTCCGCTCGTATTTTCGTTCTATCTGGCCTTCCAGTCGTGGGAGCCAACCGCTGGCCTGGGCGCCATGAAATTTGTCGGAATGGGCAACTTTGCATTTGTCTGGGGAGATGAGTGGTTCTGGAAGTCGATGGGAAATACACTTTGGCTGGCACTTGCTTCCGGTATTCCGCAACACGTCATAGCAATACCACTCGCCTATTTTTTGCACACGTCATTCAAGCGAAGCCGCAATCTGGTTGTCGGGGCCTACTTCCTGCCCTACATAACATCCACTGTGGCGATAGCCATGATGTTTGGAACCCTGTTCTCCACCGACTACGGACTTATCAACATAGGGCTTCACACGCTCTCTGAAATACCGGGCCTAAGCTGGGTTTATCCGGGACAGCCGATCGACTGGCTTAACAAGGCGGAAAACGTAAAACCGGCTATTTCGATCGTGGTGTTCTGGCGCTATATCGGGTTCAACACTGTGCTTTATCTGGCTGCCTTGCAAACCATTCCGGCAGACATATACGAGGCGGCAACCATGGATGGTGCCGGTCGCATGCAACAGTTTTTCTACATTACACTGCCGAGCATCAAGCCAATGATCTATTTCGGCGTAACGCTTAGTGTCATTGGCGGGTTGCAACTCTTTGAAGAGCCTTTTGTACTTACCGGCGGTCGGGGTGGCACTGATCAGGCGGGGATGACAACAGCGATGTATATGTATCGGACTGCCTTTGAGTTTAATGACTTTGGAGGTGCCAGCGCAATCTCGTGGGTATCTTTCGTATTTGTCGCGTTGCTGACCTGGCTTACCAATCTGGCATTCAAACCTCGACGTGGATCAATCTGATGAAAGATTACCGTATTTCAACGGGTGCCGCTTATGCGATGGTAGGTATTGGCGCCATCGTCATGCTATTGCCGTTTTACTTTATGTATGTGTTTGCCACGCACACCCGGACCGACATATTCAGCCTGCCTCCGCCGCTACTTTTTGGCGACAGTTTTCTGGATAACGTCAGACTGCTGACCGAAAAAATTCCGTTCTGGAACAGTATTGGATGGAGCCTTTATATTGCTCTGGCCTCAACTGGTCTGACATTGCTTTTTTGTTCGATGGGAGGCTACGCCTTTGCCATGTTCGATTTTCGGTTCAAACGCTCTCTTTTTACTCTGGTAATGGGCACGATGCTGCTGCCATCCTTTTTAGGAATGATTCCAACCTTCATGATCATGGACGCTTTTGGCTGGATCGACCAGCCGAGAGCACTTTATATTCCTGGCGCTGCAAGCGCTTTCGGTATTTTTATGATGCGTCAGTTTATTGGCGCATCGATACCACGCGACCTTATTGAGGCAGCAAGAATGGATGGCTGCAGTGAGCTTGGAATCTATTGGCGAATAGTTCTGCCACTGCTCAAGCCTGCCATGGGTACTCTGGGCCTGATTTCGTTTATAGCCTCATGGAATAATTTTATTGGACCGCTGATTGTTATGCGCTCACCAGAAATGTATACATTGCCACTGGCACTGCGGAGCATGCAAAGTCCCGTCAATACGGAGTGGGGTGCTGTGATGGCCGGATCGGCAATTGCTACCCTCCCGCTGCTGATCCTGTTTGCCATGTCCTCGCGCAGGCTCATTGATGGTCTGACCGCCGGTGCCGTCAAGTAATACCCGGAATATCAACCGTCTTCATGATTAACTTTACGTCACTCAAACAATTTCCACCCGGCTTTATCTGGGGAGTTGCTACCAGCGCCTTCCAGATTGAAGGCGCTAGCTCTCAGGACGGACGGGGCCCGTCTATTTGGGACGATTTCTGTAGTGTTCCAGGTGCTATTGCAGATGGCTCCGACGGAACTGTTGCCTGCAATCACTACAACCTCTGGCAGCAGGACTTGGACATGATTGCAGCCCTGGGTGTCGACGCCTATCGCTTTTCTATTTCGTGGCCGCGTATCAGACCCACGGGTAGCGGCGCCTTCAACGAAAAAGGCCTGGATTTCTATGAGCGTCTGATCGATGGTTTGCTCGAGCGCGGTCTTAAGCCATACGTCACCTATAACCACTGGGACCTTCCGAGCAGCCTCCAGCAATCCGGCGGATGGGCCAATAGGGACACGGCATATCGGTTTGTCGAATATGCGGAAAAGGTCAGTGCGCGCATGGGCAATCGCCTGGCGGCAATCACTACGCACAATGAACCGTGGGTCATGGCCGTTCTTGGCTATGAACAGGGAATATTTGCCCCCGGAATCAAGGATCGCAAGGCTTCCGTTCAGGCATCGCACCACTTGTTGCTCAGTCATGGACTTGCGATGCAGGCACTGCGTGCACAAGGCACCACGGCTAAATTGGGCATTGTTCTGAACCTGTCTCCCATTCACAGCCTTACCGAATCGGACAAAGACCGGGCCGCTGCCCGACTCGAAGACGGAAAATTGTTGCGCTGGTATATGGACCCGCTATTCAATCGGGGCTATCCGCAGGATGTTCTGGATCATTACGGTGCAGATGCGCCAATACTGCATGACGGCGATCTGGCTGCTATTGCGCAACCCATGGACTATCTCGGCGTGAACTACTACACCCGGACTGTGGTGGGAGCTGACGGTCAGTGGGATAAAAGTAAAAGTCCGTATAGCCTGACCGATATGGGCTGGGAAGTATATCCCCAGGGGCTCACTGAACTACTGATCAGGTTGCACCGGGACTATCCGGTTCCACCTTTGAATATTACGGAAAATGGTGGCGCTTTTAAGGACGAGTTATGCGACGGCGGTATTCATGATACCGACCGAACCCAATACCTGGCAGGACACATAGATGCCGTTGCCGATGCGATGCGTCAGGGTGTGCCGATGGAAGGCTATATGGTCTGGAGCCTCATGGACAATTTTGAATGGGCGTCGGGCTACGCGAAGCGTTTCGGTATTGTCCATGTTGACTATGCGACTCAAAAGCGCACATTGAAAGACAGCGCGCATTGGTACGCAAATTTGTTGCGAAATTCAGCCTAGTTATATCCGGAGAGCTTTATGGGACAAGTCACACTGGTCAACTTGCGCAAGAGCTTCGACTCGGTGGAAGTTATTCGCGGCATCGACCTTGAAGTCAAGGACGGCGAGTTTGTGGTGTTTGTCGGCCCATCCGGCTGTGGGAAATCAACGACTTTGCGGATGATCGCTGGCCTTGAAAAAATTACCAGCGGGGACTTGCTGATCGATGGCGTTCGTGCAAACGATTTGCACCCCTCCGACCGGGGTGCTGCGATGGTATTTCAGAGCTACGCACTGTATCCCCACATGAACGTTGCTGACAATATGGGGTTTGCGCTGAAAATGGCAGGCGTCTCATCCGCAGATCGAAAGCAACAAGTTGGGCGGGCTGCGGAGATACTGCGTATGTCGTCCTTGCTGGACCGATTTCCGAAAGAACTTTCGGGCGGTCAGCGACAACGTGTTGCAATTGGTCGGGCTATTGTCCGCAAACCCAAGGTGTTTTTGTTTGACGAGCCTCTGTCGAATCTGGACGCCGCATTGCGCGTTGAAATGCGCATTGAACTGGCCAGGTTGCATAAGGAGTTGGGAAGCACCATGATTTACGTGACCCATGATCAAGTGGAAGCCATGACGTTGGGCGACAGGATTATGGTCTTCAACAAGGGATCCGTAGAACAATCCGGTCCTCCGCTGCAGCTATATAACAAACCCGATACTGAATTTGTAGCGGGCTTTATAGGCGCACCCAAGATAAATTTTGTCGATCGTCCAACGTCTGACGCATTGCCTGAACACCGCAAGTTATGGAACGACCTGCTATCGAATATGGACTGTGCACCGTCGAGGACGGGTGTTCGTCCTGAACACATATCAATAGTTCAGGATGGATCTGGCATTCCAGCTACCGTTGAAATGGCAGAACATCTGGGTGACTCATCCATCGTCCACCTTCGTGTTAACGGCGTTGAAAATTTACTGACAGCAAAAGTAGGTGCTAACTCGACGCATGCGGTTGCTGGGCAGGCCGTGTCTATTCATATTGAGCAGAAATACGTATTGCCATTTGATGAAAATGGACTGGCTTGCACATCCGTCACAGGCAGTATGTAGCGATTGCATGCGCAGGCAGACGGGCCTTCACGGATAGCCTGGCATGCAGGCGCAATGTAAACTCAATATCGCTATCCGCACGGTTAAGAACTACACAGATAATGCGCCCGTCGGGATTTATAAAGGCTGAGCATTCCAGAGATTCGAGCGTTGCTGCACATAATATTCTTTTAGCACCCACCGCAATAAAGCGCGAAAAGTGGCCGATGGCGTAGTAGGAACTCTGCCACTCTACATTCTGATTATTCGGGTCGGCCAGAATGGGAGCACTGCAGTAGTTGCCAACATGATTGGGCCCTCCTTGATGGTCGAGCAGCAGGTTCCAGTCGATCCAGCCTACAGTCCAACGGTTAAGGTCGTTGATGATGTTTCTGGCGTAGCGCTCTGCAAGTTTCCATCCCCCACGATGCGGGCCGCCCTCCTGGCAGCCTTCGGTAAATAGCACCTTTTTATCGGGCCATGCATCATGGACCAGCCGCACATGATCAAAGTGTTCTTCGCCGTACCAATGAATACCAGCGCCCCAGACATACCGGGCGGCTTCAGGGTCGGCGTATACGACGCCTGTGCGCTCGACCATCCGGTCCCGGTTGTGGTCCCAGATCACAATTGCAATATGCCCCAACCCTGCTTGTTCCAGTGCGGGGCCGAGCGCGTATCGGACGAAGTCACGTTCTTCTTCGGCGGTATAGAGGCACGAGTCCCATCGCTGGGTTGCCTCCGGTTCATTCTGGACCGTTACGCCCCATATAGCTATTCCCTGCTCTGAATATGCTTTTATAAAACGGACGTAGCATTGCGCCCACACCTGCGCATACTCATTCAGCAATTTTCCACCGCCATTCATCCTGCCATTTGACTTCATCCAGTAAGGCGGACTCCAAGGCGAGGCCAGCAGCCGCAGTGGTCGTGTGGCCATAGCCTGCGCAGCTTTTATAAACGGGATTAAAGCTTGGCAGTCTCTATCGATTGAGTAGGATTGAAGTTCCATATCACCCGGACGCTCAAGATGTGAATAGTTTCCGAGTGAAAAGTCACAGCTATTCATGTGAACCCGGCAAAAGCTGTATTGGTTCCCTTCTTCAGCAAAATAGGAGCGCAATACAACGGTTTGCACGTCCGCTGGCAGGCTTTGCCATACCGTCGCAGCCGATTCTGTGAACGCCCCGCCAAAACCTTCTATTGTCTGAAAGGTGCGTTCCGGCTGAATCCATACAGAGGGCCCGGCATCCGACTTTGCCGCATCATCACCGGACGGCAGCAACGGTTGTAGTTGCCTCAGCCGAATAGACTGATCGACGGAGCTTATATAGCAGACTACTTCTTTCATATGCAAATGCCATCTTGGAAAGGATCGAGATGTCTGATCTGTTCATCATGAAAAAAAGGGGCGACTAAGGCCCCTTTTATTCATTGGAGAAAATACTGCTTCAGTTGAATAGTATCCGTCCGATGTTCAAGGAAGTTGCTCCCCCGTTGTACGGCGTACCGCCCGGCAGTCCAGACATATTTACGCTATTGGTTGCGGTCAGCAGCTGATAGTCGACACGTGTAATACCTGCCTGCAATACCTGAGCAACCGTCGAATAGCTACAGGCCGTAGACAAAGTGAAAGAAGAAAGCGGTATGGTAATCAGCGTTCCAGGATTGACTGGTACGGTTGCTGTAGCCTTAATTTGAGCAGTGCAGTTACTCACCGCCGGTGCGCTAAGGAATACCGTAACAGTTGGAGTGGCCCCAATATTCCCCGCACTCCACATGGTGAAGTTCATGTTAGTGTAGCCCTGCATGCTTGCCGTTCCATTGGAAGGTGCATTCACATAGTATCCCATGCCCCATGTCGCCGGAGAATTGTTTGTCAGGCCGACAACATCCGTATAGTTGGGATCGCCCGCTGACGGCGCGGATGCACCGTCGTACCAACCAGTTGCCCACACGGCCCCAGTGGTCGTGTCAACGTAATAGCCCGCGGTACCGCCGCCGTCCGTGGCGAAAGCACCAGGAGTACCCGTGTAGTAGTTTGCATATTTTCCATAAGTACCCGACGTTCCACCGCTGATCGGAACCTCAGTGACTGATGCCAGCGCTGTTCCCGCATAGGATGGAGACGGGCTTGGCGATGGTGATGGCGACGGACTGGGCGATGGACTGGGAGATGGACTTGGTGAAGCTGCCGCAAGCGTTACGTTGGTTATGTAATAGGTTTCACCACCACTCGCCGGCGCGGTACCTGAATTTGGCACGAAATCGATCGTGTCGTAGAACGTTGACGACGGAGTTATGCCGGTAAAGTTCCAGGTAACGGTTTGCCATTGATTGGGAACCAGCGTTGAAGGACTGGTCGAGGTGGAAGTGATTTGCCCAGTAGTACCTGCTGCACGATTTCCAATAACCAGATGATTGACCGTAGCAGCAACCGTGCTGTACACCTGTGCTGTAATGGTGGCCGTGCTTGCACTGAAATTGGGAACCGAAGTCTCCGTCCAGTATATTCCGTCCCACGATTGGGCCGTGCTCGGCTTCACAAACTTGGCAGCCGCTCCGGTAAGCCCTGCTGGCAACGTAGTTACAACCGACGCAATTCCAGCACCCGAAAAATCTGCCACCGCAGGTGGTGTCATTTCGGTAAAGGATTCGAGCAGAGTACCGCTACTTGGCGATGGACTTGGAGATGGTGATGGTGATGGACTCGGAGATGGCGATGGCGATGGCGATGGGCTGGGAGATGGACTCGGGCTTGCACCAATTGTGCTCTGGATCGAGGTGACTGTTGCGCTGACGTTTGAGCTCGCATAGGCCGCTGCAGCAACGCCACCTGTGGTAATTTGTGTTAATGCAGAACCCAGTGTTGATGAGGTCGCCGCAGAAGCACCCACATTCTTCTGAAGCACTGCAGCCATTACCTTGGCGACGTTGTGCGCGGATGAGTTAGCGGTAGCAACATAGTCCTGCGTGTAATCAAAATTGGCAGGCAGGGCTAGATCCGTGCGAGCCTGAATTCTTGCGTCCGCCACGCTCAGGTGATTGGCAATCATCTCAGCAGATATAGCCGTCGACAAGGGAGATATCACTGTAGGCATTGTCGCCGGCGCCATCATTTTGTACGCATATGGAACATAAGACGCTGCGGCATCGCTGTCAATTGCGGTAGTTGGCACATTTACCACCAGATGCGTGCCGGACACGTTAGTGCCGGCAGGAACCGTGATTGAATATGCGCCGCCGTATTGAGTTGTGGTTGACGGGTCATTGGGTCCGCAAACGCCTCCCCCACTCAGATTCAGACATACCGTCGCACCTACCAGATAGCCATCCATCACAGTGCCTGAAAGCGTAACTGGGGAGGGGACCGCAGGATCGCCACCGCCACATCCTGCCAGCAGAGATGCAATGGCCAGGCTTAGTGCTGTCAGTGGTATGTTGGGAGTCTGAATCTTCATGTTGTCACCTCGTAGGTATAATTTTGAAAGCGCTTTCATAGATGAATATTAAATAACTACAATTAGCTTGAAATCAGGTAATACCCTAGGATTTCTGTAAATTATTTTTTCTGGTTTTAGCTACGCATCCGGACTCGCAGCGGTGTCCGATAAATCCGCTGCATCCGAATTTCACCATCATGGCGTCCAACGGATGTTGTCCATGTGGATTGGCGGCATCCCCGTACGCGCCGTGTTGCCAGTCACTGTCCATACGTCGGATATTGTGAAAGGTGTCAGTACGTAGCTCGGATCAAACAGCGGATTTGCGGCGATAAAAGCGCTCACGGGAATAGTTACGTCGTGCCAGCTTCCATCGTTTGCGTATCCATAGGACCCGGTCGTAATATTTATGCTGGCCTGTTGCACGCCAACCGGACTGTCACTGCCCACTGATATGGTCAGGCTTCCTGCGTAGGTCGTTCGGATGCTAAATTGAACATTTCCATTAGCGAAGTTAGACAAGTTTGTGCTTACCGCTGGCGAGGCCGTGGAGTGCCATAGCAGACCCCACCCGTAGTTGGCAGGCGTAAACGTGTCGAGTAACAAGTAATAACTTGCCGCAAGCCCACCAGCTGCCAGATCGTTTGCGGGCGCATCGCCTGTTGCAGGGTACATCAGGTTGAACGTTCCTGACTGGAATTTGTCCGCCCTGAGTCCGGCCGGCCAGTTATGAACCAGCTGATTAAATATTGTCAGCGAGCCGCTAACTGCTGTCGCCGCTTGTAAAGGGACGTAGTAGACCGCATTCGCTGTACCGCATGAAGACGACCCGGGATCCATGGTCCAGTTTGCACTTGGATTGAGTGCCTTGATCGCACAACGTGCCTGACGACTCACATTGAACAAGCCCCAGTTGTCATCCCCACCTTTCCAGGTCTCGTCAAACGCCTCGAAATAAAATATATTTTTCGGGCCCGTGCCGTTGCGGGTAGATGTAGTCCAGTCCAGTATACGGCTGTAATACATCAGTTGATTTACCGGACTCGCAAGAAACCGGTATCGGTTGGTACCACTAGGATCCTGTGCTTTCCACCCTGTTTCTCCAATCAGAATTGGAAGGTTTCCATACCCGACTTGCTGCATATAGGACTGTACAAGGTTATAGTCAGCTTTCAGTTTTCCCAGTGCCGCGTCCATCATGGCGGCAGCACGCTGCGTGGTGTCGGTAACGCCAAGTTGCTCCCAGTCCCATTGGGTCAGGGGATTGCCACTGGACGGATTGTTGTAATACGCGTCCTCGATTGCGTAGCTATGGATTGACGCGTAATCTATCTCGCGGAATATCTGCGCGGCCTGTTCCGCCGCATCGCGAGCGTAGCCCGCGTAGAAGGCAAAGTTATCGTCCGTGGTTACTGGTTGCTGTATCTGACTACGTACGTTGCGTATATATGAGGCCATGGTGCCGGTGGAAACCGGAACAATGGACCATGTCACCATAGTCTCGTTACCAACACTCACAGCCGCCACAATATTGGGATACTGATTGGCCAAATGGATGGTGCGGGCCATTTCATCCTGATTGGCCTGCTGCACACTAAGACGCGTTACCGGGTCGGTCAGATACTCAAAGCTATTCATGTAGGAACCGAGCTGCACCTTAATGTCCAGATTGTTAGCCGATATGACCCGCAAAGTGCGTGCTGCCAGGTTATCAGAGCTGTCAAATAAGCGTATTAGTCCGAATCCGGCTTGCACCAGCAGCTGCAAGTCCTGCAACACCTGATTGTCAGTCAGGGCCGCGCCGTTTACCGTTGTGTAGGGCGAATACGAAACTGCTTGACGGGTCGTTAGTGCCGCTGGAAGAGCTCGAAGTCCTGTAGCGCTTACGGCCGGTCCAGGGCCGTTGTTGGCATCTGTTGTTGCTCCACCACCGCCACAGGCATTGAGCAACGAAACCAGGCTGATGCCCAAGGCGATTCGTTTCAGAAAGAGACTAGGGCTCATCGATTTTAGTTGTTGTGTAATCATGGCATTTCCGATTGATGCTGTCAGGCGCCCCAAAAAGCGGGTGTTGTCATACTGGACCCGCATTTTCAAAATGTATATATGAATCCCAATGACAGAAAGTTGCCTTCCTGTGTGATCCGCGAGTCCACATTGAAAAATGAACTATTCGAGGGCATTGACATCGGCGACAAACCCAAGTGCCCATAGCGGACCTCTCCGGCAGTGGCCTCGAGTTGCAGGCCCGGAGCGTAGTCGTACTTCAAACCCACAGTAGCAAACGTAGCGGTATTACTCTGCCCCCGGTCACTCGGGTTGCGCGTATCTGCAGCGCCCAGATAGGTCAATCCGGTTAGATATGTCCAGCGGCCCAATTTAAGGCGAGCACCTAACATGGCATCAACCGAACTTGCTGAGTAGCCCGTCGGACTGGCAGCAAGCTGATTGGTGAAGTCGACATTGAAGCCGGTTGTCGATTGAGTCACCGGGTTATATACGACGCTTGCACCACTCCATACATTTCTGCGAATTGCACCCGAAACCTGTATTTGTGAAGTTACCTCATAACGCGCCAGCAACAGTGCAATATTCTGATGATTTCCGCCAAACCGGTTTCCATTGGGATCTACGTAAGCACCATCAATGCTATATGGAGTAACTCCTGAAAAAGGTGCTTTCCCCCATGCACCAGCAGCCCCGTTAACAGAGTCCTGACCAATAGCGTCAATCACCAGATCACCGCGATGGAACTGAAGATAAAGTTCGTAGAGACTCGGTGTTAGCCGGACATAGTTGTTGTTGCCCTGATCGTAGGTCAACTCAACAAACAGGTCGCCACCTAGTACGTCAAATGGACGCGAAGCCAACCTGACTGCATTCGAAAGCAGGCCATAGCCGGCGCCACTCGAAGCGAACGCATCCTGCAATCCGAGGTTGGAATCGTATGGGTAATCAGTAACACTCCAGCTACGCGTTTGCATGGAACCGATTCGAACGCTTCCGTAATCCTCGTGACTTACCGCTATATTTTTTTCATAGTAAAAGTTGGGGATATCCACGGTTCCGTTGTAGCGGACATCTGACTCATTGCCATCTACATAGCCATCGCGCCAACGCTGACTTAGCAAGCCGGACAACTGGTATCCGCCGCTTAGGTCATATTTGGCCCCAAGGTATGGCTGAACTTGCCAATTCGTGGCAGTAACAGCACCGTAGTGCTTACCAGGTATAACGGCGTCCGATGATGCGAGTTGCTTCGATGCTGTCGGACCGGCTACCTGGCAGTTGTAGCAATAGTTATTTTGCAAACCCGCCGTAAACTCGGCAAACCCGGTCAGGCTGAACATGCCATCTGGCCCAAATTCAATAGCGTGCGCAGTCATGCACGCACTGAGAGCCGACCCAGCAAGAATGGCCATCTTGAGCCCTCTGGCACTAATTTTCAGCGTAGATCTGGCGTTGCAGATATCGTGCAAAAGATGCCTTGTGCGATATGTCATGAATGATTCTTTATGTTTGTGACTGAAAGCGCTTTCAAAGAATAAGGCCGACTTCGGCTGACGTCAATAAATTGCGATACGTATTTTCCCTATGACCGGTTAAATATCTTCCACAGTGAGGGTGAAAGTTCCGCCTCTGACGGTGCTTTATGGGGTTTACACCTAACAATTTTGAAAACGCTTTCATTACCATTGCATTCTGTCAGTAACAGTGAAAGCGTGGATCATGAAAATATCATTCGGCATCGCTCTGATCATTTTCAACTTGGGTCTGTCGGGCAGCATGGTGCTGGCGCAACCCGTCAAACTTGGCGCAGGCGCCTATTACGCAAATCCAAAATCTGGCGATCGCGAAGTGCCTGACGCCCCATATCAGGCGGGGCAGTTATCGGGCGCGCCACAACAGACATCACAGTGGTATTCATCACTCATATACAAGGACACGCCGGAAGCCATATTTGTACAACCCATCTCCGTAAAGCCCACGTTGAAGGGGCTCGAATTTTCGCTGCCGGTACGAGAGGTCAGGGAAACCGAACGGCGTGATACTGAAATTCGCTACCCACACAAAGCGCCTCTGCTAATCACGCCAGTTTCATTTTCTGCCGGGCGCGCCAGGCTGACCAAGCGTGGTGACTGGTCGATAGAGTTCTCGATGGGCGGCGACGCTGGACAGATGCTGGTAAATGTGGCCCATGGCGTACCTTATGCCCAGATCAGGCTTGCACCAGGCGACGCCCGGATTTCGCTGCCCGAAGGTGCAACGGCGAAGGTGGATTCAGACAGACCTACGGTTTTGCAGGTCAGCGCCGGCCGCGTCAATTACGCTGTATTTGCGTCGAGCGGGGCAAACTGGGGACAGTCAACCGGGGGCTGGCTGGTGCACTTACCCGAGGGAAAAGGTTACCTCAGTGTGGCGGCTTTACCTGATTCAGGCGCACAGACTTTGGCACTATTTGCACGCCATGTATTTAGTCTGATAGATGACACCCGTGTTGCGTGGAATTACGACATCTTACACAGCGCAGTACAGACGACTTTCAGCGCTACCATCACCGCCATGGAGGGCGATAACTCTACTCCGCTACTCGGGTTATACCCGCATCAATGGGACAAAACACCAGAGCTCAGTGCCCGTCTCTATTCCGGCTATGACACCGTACGCGGAAAAATTCGTCTGCTGGAGGCCAGTCAGTTCACCGTCCCGCTACGCTATACCGGATTTGTTCCGTACTGGCCAGGAGTAGCCGACGCGCAAAGCCATGCTGCCATTGCAGAGGTAATGAAAGCGGATTCACGCAATGCGCGTCGCATGATGCTGGAGGAAGGCCGCGGACCCTATTGGCAAGGCAAGGGGCTGCAACGCATAACGAAGTTGATGGACGTGGCAGAACAGGAAGGGGATTTGCAGACGCGTGACAAGTTGCTTGCATTGGTCAAGGAACGCGCAGAGTCGTGGTTTACAGGTGAGGGAGGCGGCTATTTTCACTGGAACCGTCAGAAAGGAGTAGTTACCAGCTATCCGGACGAGTTCTTTATGGTTGAGCAACTCAATGACCACCACTTCACCTACGGTTACTGGATACGTGCTGCTGCAGACATAGCCTTGCGTGATCCGGCGTGGGCATCCTCAGAACAATGGGGTGGCATGGTCGATTTATTAATTGCAGATATAGCTACTCCAAAGCGCATTGATGCGGGGTTTCCGTTTCTTAGAAATTTTGATCCCTATGAGGGTCACTCCTGGGCGTCGGGCATCAGTCTGGGTGAAATGGGAAATAATCAGGAAGCATCTTCGGAGGCTGTCAACGCCTGGGCAGGCCTGATCATCTGGGCCGAAATAAAGGGCGACAAAGAACTTCGCGATCTCGGTATTTATCTGTATAGCAGCGAGATCAATTCAATCAATCACTACTGGTTTGATCTTGCAGGGCAGGTTTTCGCACCCGAGTATAAAAACGCCGAAGTCAGCCAGGTATTTGGGGGAATGTATGCACACAACACCTGGTGGATCGACGACCCCCGTTCCATCAAAGGCATCAATCTGCTCCCGCTGACCTCCGCGTCTACTTATCTTGGAATAGACAAGGAGTTTGTCAAACGGAGCCTTGCCACGCTTGAGCCAGAGACCTCCATCTACAACGCCCGTGGGCGCTATGCGAAACCCGTGGATATCTGGCAGGACGTGTTCGCCGAATACCGGGCGCTGGCAGACCCTGATGCGGCATTGAAAAGTTGGAACCGCTGGGGATCATTTGAATTGGGCGACACCAGATCACACGCTTTGCACTGGATGAGCAGCCTGAAAGAAATGGGTACACCGGACTTTTCCATCACTGCGGATACACCGCTCTACGCGGTGTTTACAAAAGGCGCAAATCAACATACCTATCTGGCCTTCAACCCGGGCGCAGCACCACTCGAAGTGCATTTCAGCGATGGCCGAAATCTGAGTGTGGCAGCCCATAGTCTGGGGCGGCTATGAGGCGCAAATACATCCGCAAAGCACTGTTGGAGGCACTTGCTGATGCCCTTCCCGACATTTTGCTGACCTGCTCAGCACTTCTGCTTGCGCTTGTGCTCACCGCCTGTGGCGGAGGTGGAGGTGGGGGTGGTTCCACGATCGCAACTCCTGCGAGCAACGCGCCCGCCTCCAATATTCTTCCTGTCACCGGGTTGGCAACCGCCTATTCAACCTCCGTCTGGCAAGACAATTTTGCCGCTGACACTAGCAGTACGCCAAACAACTCCCTGTGGGCCACCGAAACCGGCAACGGAACGGAATACAACATCCCAGGATGGGGCAACAATGAGGCCGAATACTACCTTCCGTCGAATGCAGCGGTGCACAACGGGGCACTGAATATTCAGGGCAAAGCCGACAGCAGTGTCAGCGGCTATTTATGTAGTGGCGCCACATGCCAGTTCTCATCCGCCAAGGTTACCTCTCTTCGCACAGTAGATTTAAGCAGTCCGGGATACCTGGAAGTTATTGCCGATGTACCCACCGGAATTGGGTCGTGGCCGGCTATCTGGCTATTACCCGGCAGCGCACCCGGCCAGGCTTTCCCCCCGACCGTGGGACAGCTTAGCCTGCAACCTGCGTGGCCCTCCAGTGGCGAACTCGATCTGATGGAATACATGTGGCGCTATCACGCCCCCAATACGCAGATTGTGCAGACCACCCTGCACTTGCCAACCGGCTCCAGCGCACCTTATAGCGACGCGTACCAATATATCCGGATGGGCCTGTCGAGCAGTGCCAGCGGCAACTTTCACCGCTATCAGATGCTTTGGGATGCCTCAAGCGTGCGCTACGCCGTAGATGACACAGTACAAATGACGTGTCAAAAATCAAACCTGACCTGCACGCCAATCGACCCCTCTTCGCCTGGTGCGCCTATGTCTCCCACGGTTTCCTACTGGCCGTACGGCGTCACGACCCACAACTATTACCTGATTATGAATCTGGCTATTGGGTCAAATGGCATAACCAACGGCAACAATGCGCTTATTCCTGCCAACTACAATCAAACTATGCGGGTCCAGTCGGTTCAATATCTGACACCTTAAGCAGGCAAATGCCAATGCGGGTCAGGAAAGTCGAAATATGCAAAAGCACACTGTTGCGGTGTCTGCTGAATGGATTCAGTGGGTCACTGAAAACCTGAAACGGGGATGCGACCAGCAAACACTGGTTGCAACCATGGTCAACGCAAATATAGATCCGATTGTGGCCGGTATAACCGTGCTGCAGATCATGGGTCAGCAAAAGGGTCTATTCCCAGCCTACGCGCCTTTGGCTCAACCTGACGCTCCCAACGCGCAGGACTATCGCTACGAAACCCCACGCTTCCCGATGGACCGCAATTTCATCCGCACTTACGACAAGACGGTAAGGGTCGTGATGCGCTCACAACAGCCCGTTATCGCAGTGGTTGACGATCTGTTGAGTCTGCATGAATGTGACGAACTGATTGCGCTTTCAAAAGAAAAACTAAAGCAGTCCACCATCGTCGATCCGTTGAGCGGTGAGATTAAGCCGGACGTCGACCGGTATAGCCACGGGGCGGTATTTTCGCTCGGTGAAAACCCGTTCATCGAACGCCTTGACCGGCGCATAGCGGAGTTGATGCACTGGCCGATAGAACACGGTGAGGGCCTGCAGACCGTGAATTATCAGATCGGGGGCGAATACAAGCCTCATTTTGACTATTTCCCACCCCACCAGGATGGCAACAAGCTGCACGTTGAACAGCATGGGCAACGGGTGAGTACGCTGGTTATTTATCTGAATGACGTTGAGGAAGGTGGCGAAACTATTTTTCCTGAGCTTCACCTGAGCGTTGTTCCCAAGCGGGGTTCGGCGGTATATTTTGAGTACGCAAACTCCATGGGTCAGCTCGACACACGTTCTCTGCACGCTGGCGCGCCGGTCCGATCGGGCAATAAATGGATAGCCACCAAATTCATGAGAAACAAACGCTACTGACTTCGGTTCAGTAATTTTCGAAGCCCTGAGAGACAACATCTATGTTTGAATCACGAAGTTCATCGACCGAAACGCCATCGGCGTTTCCTCGCTGGCTGGGAGACATTGGCGGAACCAACGCCCGATTTGGTTGGCAGGAATACGAAGGCGGTCCTATTAGCCGGGTTCAGGTATTGCCGTGTGCGGAATATCCGTCGCTTCTCGATGCGGCCAATGCCTATTTGTTGCAGCAAGGGCTAACTGCACCTCAAAGCGCCGCTTTCGGAATTGCAAATCCCGTTACCGGTGACCGCATAACCATGACCAACCACCACTGGACGTTTTCAGTGGATGAGTTGCGCAATAGTCTGGGTCTGACCCGGCTATTGTTTCTCAACGATTTCACGGCACTTGCTTTGTCAATTACCCGATTGCCAGCTGAAGAAAAGCGCCAGATAGGAGGCGGTGAGGCCACCCCGGACAGCGCAGTCGGACTCATTGGCCCGGGCACGGGTCTGGGTGTCTCCGGATTGCTGCCTTTGGGCTATCAGAACAAGTGGATTCCTATTTCCGGCGAGGGCGGTCATGTGAGCCTGAGCGCCTCTACACCCTTTGAATTCTCGGTGATAGAACACCTGCACAAACGCTACGGACACGTATCGGCCGAACGGGCGTTGTCCGGCACCGGGTTGGTCGACCTCTACCATGCGCTATGTGATCTGGGCGACGGCGAGGGACGGGAAATTACAACCCCGGCAGAAGTGATGGCCCGGGCGCACGCCGTGCCTGCTTCAAAAGCCAATCAGGCGCTGGATATGTTCTGTGGTTTTCTGGGCAGCGTAGCCGGCGATCTGGCCCTGACGCTTGGAGCGCGAGGCGGTATATATATTGGCGGTGGAATAGCGCCACGCATGCTAGAACGTATGGAACAGGGTCCGTTTAGGGCCCGGTTTGAAGCCAAGGGACGGTTCAGGGAATACCTCAAGGGTATTCCGACATGGGTTATTTGCAGCCCGGTGTCACCGGCGCTGCTCGGCGCATCGCAAGCACTATCTCTGACCCAGTGGTAACCTTCTCCCGGTGGCGCATGGCGCGCGGAGAAAAAGCCTATGGCGATCAGCGTATTTGACCTGTTCAAAATTGGAATAGGACCCAGCAGTTCACACACGGTCGGGCCGATGCGTGCGGCGCGATTGTTTACCGATCGACTGGTTCAGCAAAATTTGCTGGCGGAGTGCCGTCGGATAGAAGTGCGGCTATACGGATCGCTGGCCTCCACCGGCAAAGGGCACGGCACCGACAAAGCCGTGCTTCTCGGGTTGCAGGGGCATGATCCGGAAACGGTCGATGTAGATGCTATTGAGCGGGTGCTGGAGTCGATACGCAGCGCGGGTGAATTGTGCATTGCAGGCATTCATACGCTGGCGTTTGACGAGAAAAAAGATCTATCTTTTTACCGCAATGAAACGCTGCCGTTTCATCCCAATGGGATGCGCTGCATTTCCTATGACCCGTTGGGTGGCGAGTTGTTAAACCGCTGTTATTTTTCTGTTGGCGGCGGGTTTGTAGTAAGCGAATCGGTGGCTGCTAATGGCGAATTGCAGAAGTCTGTTGCGCCTGATACAACCGTTTTGCCGCATCCGTTTCACAGTGCCGACGAACTACTGCAGTTATGCGAGCACAACCGCTGGTCGATTGCAGAACTGATGCGCCAAAACGAACGCCATTGGCGAAGCGACGCAGAAATAGACACCGGACTGCAAAAAATATGGAACGCCATGCAGGCTTGCGTAGAAAGAGGATGTCGCACGCACGGCGTGCTGCCGGGCGGCTATAAAGTAAAGCGCCGCGCGGCGCAATTAGCCGAACAACTGCGCTCGGACCCACAGGCCGCCCTGCGCGACCCTCTGGTGGTGCTCGACTGGGTCAATCTGTATGCACTGGCGGTCAACGAAGAAAACGCCGCCGGAGGACGGGTGGTTACGGCACCCACCAACGGGGCTGCTGGAATAATTCCGGCCGTGTTGCACTATTACACGCGCTTTGTCGCCAGGGCGCGCGTTAGTACAGTTAGCGGCTCTGGTAGCGCTGGTAGCTCCGAAGTTTCAAGTGACGTCTTCGACTTTTTGTTGACGGCTGCCGCCATTGGATTGCTATACAAGGAAAACGCCTCTATTTCGGGCGCCGAGGTGGGCTGTCAGGGTGAGGTTGGCGTTGCCTGCTCTATGGCGGCCGGGGCACTTTGCGCGGTGATGGGCGGGACGCCCCGGCAGGTTGAGAATGCGGCAGAAATAGGCATGGAGCACCACCTGGGTCTGACCTGCGATCCGGTTGGCGGGTTGGTACAAATACCCTGCATCGAGCGCAATGCAATAGCCGCGGTAAAGGCTATTAACGCCGCCCGCATGGCGCTTCACGGCGACGGCAGTCACTTTGTCAGTCTCGACAAAGTGATCAAAACGATGCGGGAAACCGGCGCCGACATGCTGACCAAATACAAGGAAACTGCGCGCGGCGGTCTGGCCGTAAATATTGTGGAGTGCTAAACGGCGTTCTGTACGACAACAAGTTTGAAGTCAAGAAACCGGAATACTTTTCTCTTCTGATGCAAGAGAATCTGCTGTATGACTACCCCCTCTCACGCAATTAACGACCAACGATGGCTGGCTGTATTAGCGCGCGACAAAGCCAGCGATGGCGAATTTGTCTATGCCGTACGCAGCACCGGTATTTATTGCCGTCCATCTTGCCCGTCGCGCCGGGCGCTGCGCGAGAACGTGGAGCTGTATGACACCACCCATGCCGCAAAGGCTGCCGGATACAGGGCCTGCATGCGCTGCAAGCCCGATCAGATGCCGCTGGCGCTGCAACACAACGACCTCGTGGTTGCTGCCTGCCGCGCACTCGAGGCCAGTCCGGGTGGCCTGACGCTAGACCAACTAGCAGATCAGGCGCAAATGAACCCGCAGCATTTCCAGCGCCTTTTCAAACGTATAACAGGAATCACCCCAAAAGGCTATTTCAAGGCAGTGCGCGCCAGACGCCTGCAGCTATCGCTCCCGAATAGCGCAAGCGCAAGCGTAACCAACGCCGTTGTTGAGGCCGGATACAGCGCAGCCTCCCGTTTATATGAAACTGACGCCGCGCAGTTGGGAATGTCGCCACGCACATTTCGCGACGGTGCGCCCAACCTGACGATTCGCCTCGCCTGCAAGCCCAGCGATCTGGGACTGATTCTGGTCGCCGCAACGGAACAGGGCATCTGCGCCATCGAGTTTGGTGACTCTGAAAACGAACTGCAATTGCGGCTTCAGGCACGCTTTCCAAAGGCACGCTTTGTAGAAAGCGATGCGGTGTTTCAGGGCTGGGTGGGCCAGGTACTTGCGCATGTACAACGACCAAGCGGTGTGCTCGAATTGCCTCTTGATGTTCAGGGCACCGTGTTTCAGCGACAGGTGTGGGCTGCGCTGCGCGATATTCCTGCAGGACAGACACAAACCTACAGCGAAGTGGCAGAGCGCATTGGCAAGCCCGATTCCGTGCGTGCCGTCGCAACCGCCTGCGCCAGCAACACGCTTGCGGTGGCTATTCCTTGCCACCGCGTGGTGCGCAAAGACGGCAACCTCGCGGGCTACCGCTGGGGGCTGGAGCGCAAGGCGGAGCTGCTCAGACGCGAGGGATC
>Ga0208872_1000455_pt1 | contig 30807 bp, 30 predicted proteins | sample CryBogCBH12Aug08_FD_185508 | JGI IMG/M metagenome (GOLD analysis project Ga0208872, IMG submission 185508) | Freshwater microbial communities from Crystal Bog, Wisconsin, USA - CBH12Aug08 (SPAdes) | ecosystem: Environmental > Aquatic > Freshwater > Lake | place: Crystal Bog, Wisconsin, USA...
GTCGTAATGCGGCACGCGCAAACCGATGCCGATGCCGAGCGACTGGAAATTGGTGAAGCGGGAGGCGCTCATGGTGATTTTTTCTTGGCGGAGCGAAACGGGATTCAACCGTTCCGCCCCGCGCGGTTAGTGATTTACTTGCCCTGGCTGTCCTTGGCCTTGCAACCGTCCTTCGACTTGCAGCCGTCTTTGGATTTGCAGCTCGCCTTGTCGCTCGGCGCGTTCGTGCTGGCGGAACCTTTGCAGCCGTCCTTGGATTTGCAGCCGTTCTTGTCGGCGGACGGCGTTTTGGTCGTGTCATCCGTGGCGCTCTGGGCGAACGCGGGACGGGCGGTGATGGCGCCGGCAATCGCGGCGGCGAGGAGGAGTTTCGTGGTCGTTTTCATGTTCGTGTATTTTGTTTTGTTTAATCGGTTCGGCAGCGGCTTCCGACGGATTCATCTGAATCACAATTCCCGAAAACCTTTCTCTGCCCACAAGTGAGTCGCCGCTCGCGACAAATCATTAACAAGAAAATTAAATTATTTGGGGAAGCTGAGTTCCGGCATTTTACGCGGCCATGATGCACCGGCAAAAATGACGCGAACGGCTGGGAGTTAAGATTTTCTTTGCGCGCCTTGCGCCTTTGCGGGAGATTCAGCGCGTGTCCGTTCCCGAACACATCCGCAAAAAGTTGAGCACCGTGCCACACAAGCCCGGTGTTTACCTGCACAAGGATCGTTTTGGCACCGTCATTTACGTCGGCAAGGCGCGCGACCTGCGCAAGCGCGTGAGCCAGTATTTTCATCCCAGCCGGCGAATGGGTTGGGATTTGAAATTCAACGCGCTGGTCGAGGCCATCGCCGATTTCGACGTGCATGTCGTGCGCAGCGAACCGGAATCGCTGCTGCTCGAGAGCAAGCTCATCAAGGAATTCAAGCCGCGCTTCAACGTCAGCCTGCGCGACGACAAGCGCTACCTGATGCTCAAGGTCAACCTGAATGACCCGATTCCCAATCTTGTCTTTACGCGGCTGAAAAAAGACGACGGCGCACGCTACTTCGGGCCGTTCGTGAATTCTACCGCGCTGCGCAATGCCGTCGCGCTCGCGCGCAAACAATTCAACCTGCGCGGCTGCCGTGTCTTCACGCCGGGGGAGGCGGATTACAAACATTGCCTCTACGCACACCTGAAACACTGCACCGCGCCCTGCGTCGGCAATGTCACCCGTGAGCAATACCTGGAGCAGGTCGGTGCCGCTTGCCATTTCCTCGAAGGCCAGTGCCGCGAGATGCAGGGACAGCTCGAAACCGAGATGAAAAAGGCCGCGGCGGCACACGATTTTGAAAAGGCCGCCGACCTGCGTGACCTCCTCCGTGATTTGCAAGACACCTGGAAAAAGACCGAAAAATTTGCGCGCGTGCCCTACACGCTGCCACTGGCCATCCATCCGGAAAAAGATTTGGTGGAACTGGCGAGAATTCTGGATTTGCCCGCACCGCCGCTGCGGATCGAGGGTTTCGACATCTCGAACATCAGCTGCACCTTCAAGGTGGCCTCGCTCGTGAGTTTCAAAAATGGCCGGCCCGACCGTGCGAATTATCGCCGCTTCAAGATCAAGACCGTCACCGGTCAGGACGATTTTGCCAGCATCGCGGAAGTGGTGCAGCGCCGTTACTCGCGATTGAAGCGCGAGAACAAAGCCATGCCGGATTTGATTTTAATCGATGGCGGCAAAGGCCAGCTCAGCATGGCCTGCGCGGAATTAAAAAAACTTGGCCTCGAAAAAATTCCCGTCATCGGGCTGGCGAAGGAGTTCGAGGAGATTTATCTGCCGGAAAAAACCGAGCCGCTGCGCCTCGGCCTCGATCATCCGGCGGTGAAGCTATTGCAGCGCATCCGTGACGAATGTCATCGCGTGGCGAACAGCTACAACGCACAGCTCCGGCTCAAAAAGATTTCCGAGAGCGTGCTGGACGAATTTCCCGGCATCGGCGAACGGCGTAAGGCGGCGCTGCTGAAAAAATTCGGCTCCGTGCACCGCCTGAAGCTGGTCACGCTCGAACAGCTTGCCGCCGTGCCCGGCTTCGGCGGCAAGGCCGCCGAGGACTTAAAACGATTTCTGGAAGCGCGCAGCGTGCCGGCCCGGTGATCCCCTTGCCGGAGAATTTTTCCAATGCCACTTGTCGCAAAAATGGCTACGCTTGCAACGTGACAGATGTTTCGTTCATGCAGCTTGCATTGCGCCTGGCCCGGCGCGGCTACGGCGCGACCTCGCCGAATCCGATGGTCGGCGCGGCGCTGGTGAAAAACGGAAAAATCATCGGGCGCGGCTGGCATCGTAAAGCGGGAATGCCGCACGCGGAAATCGAGGCGCTGCGCGATGCGCAGAAAAATGATTTTAATCCGCGCGGCGCGACGCTCTTCGTCACGCTGGAACCGTGCTGCACCCACGGGCGCACGCCACCTTGCACGGAAGCCATCATTGCCGCCGGAATTAAACGCGTCGTCATCGGCGCGACCGATCCGAACCCGCACCACGCTGGCAAGGGATTCAGGATTTTGCGACGCGCCGGGATTGCGGTGACATACGGAGTTTTAGCGGACGAATGCACGCGGCTGAACGAAGCCTTCAACCACTGGATTATCCGCCGCACACCGTTCGTCACCGTGAAGGCGGCGATGACACTGGACGGAAAAATCGCCACCGCCAGCGGCGAATCGAAATGGATCACCGGCGAAAAGGCCCGCGCGCACGGCATGAAATTACGCCAAGGCAGCAACGCCATCCTCGTCGGGGTAAACACGATTCTGGCGGACAATCCGAGCCTGACTTTCCGAAAACGGAAAGCGGAAATTGGAAGCCAGAAACAACTGCACCGCATCATCCTTGATTCGCGAGCGCGGACGCCGCTGGACGCGAAGGTGGTGAGCGATAAGTTTGCCGCACTGACAACGATTGTGGTCGGCAAAAATGCGCCAAAAAAACGCATCGCTGCTTTAACGAAGCGGGTGAAGGTCATCGTTGCGCCGGCAATCAACTCAAAACTAAAAACTAAATATTCAAAACTTAACTTGGACTGGCTGCTAAAAAAACTCGGCGCGGAAAATATCACCGGCCTGCTGGTGGAAGGCGGCGGCGAGGTGAATGCCTCGTTTTTGCTCGGCGGTTTGGCGCAGCGGGTGGCATTTTTTTACGCGCCAAAAATCCTCGGTGGTCGCGACTCCAAGAAAGCCGTGTCGGGCGATGGCGCAAAAAGCTTAAGCGAGGTCATCCAACTGCGCGACGTCGAGTGGTGCCGTTTGGGCGAAGATTTGTTGCTGACGGCGAGGGTGGATTAATTGAAAATCATTTTATGTTCACAGGCATTGTCGAAGAGGCGGGCGTCATCGAAAAGATCACGCCCACAAAAAAGTCCATCGAGCTGACCGTGCGCGCCAACCTTTGTGGGCGCGGCGTGAAGGTCGGCGACAGCGTGGCGGTCAACGGCTGCTGCCTGACGGCGGTGAAAATCACGCCGCGCGGGAAATCGAAGCTGGTTCAATTCGATTTGCTGCAGGAAAGCTGGCGACGGACGAATTTCCAGTTCGCCAAGATTGGTTCGCTCGTGAACCTCGAACGCTCGCTCCGCGCGAACGGCGAGCTGGGCGGGCATTTCGTCACCGGCCATGTGGATGGCCTCGGCAAAATCATCCGCTGGGAACGCGCCGGCAAGGATCACGTCCTCGACATCGCCGCACCGGCGGACGTGATGAAGTATCTCGTCTTCAAGGGTTCGGTCGCCGTGGACGGCATCAGCCTCACCGTCGCCGCCGTGCAGAAGAAAAGTTTTCGCATCTGGATCATCCCGCACACGTTTGAGGTGACGGTGCTGCGTGAACGCAAGGTCGGCGACGCGGTGAATCTGGAGGCCGACCTGCTCGGGAAATACGTGGAAAAATTTCTAGCCGCCCGAAAGCGTTGATTTCCAGCCGGTTTGACGGCTTGAAAAATTAACCCGGCCGCCACATAATTGTCACACACCTCGATTAGGCTAATCCCGTGAATACCACGAAAGAATCCGTGCGTTTGGTGGTCAGCGCTTCGGCGCAATACACCACGCGTGTGGCCTGCACCGAGGCGGACGTCCGCGCGGCGCAGGCGTTGCGTTATGAGGTTTTCAACCTCGAACTCAACGAAGGGCTGGCCGAATCCCATGTGACCGGCTTGGACGCCGACCCGTTTGATACGGTCTGCGATCACCTGTTGGTCGAGCACGTCGAAACGGGCAGCATTGTCGGCACCTACCGTTTGCAGACCGGCACCAACGCCGGGAAAAATCTCGGCTACTACAGCGCACAGGAATTTGATTTTTCACCTTTTGAACCGATGCGACATGAAATCGTCGAACTCGGTCGTGCCTGCGTCCACAAGCAGCACCGCAACCTCGTCGTCCTCGGTCTGTTGTGGAAGGGCATCGCGGATTACGCCACCGGGCGCGGGGCGCGGTATTTGATCGGCTGCAGCTCGTTGACGTCGCAGAACCCGGCGGAAGGCGCCTCGGCTTACTCCGAGCTTTGCCGGAAAAATCTCGTCGACATTCCCTGGCGCACGAAGCCGTTGCCCGCCTACGAATGTCCGCTCGAAGCGGTAACGGAAGAAAAGGCGCAGATCCCCAAGCTGCTCCGTGCCTATCTTGCGGTCGGCGCAAAAATCTGCGGCCCGCCGGCGCTTGACCGGCAGTTCGGCACGATTGATTTTCTCACCTTCATCGATTTTGAAGCGCTCTCGCCGGCGGCGCGCGAGCGTTTTCTCGGTTGACCTTTCCTGTTTCTGCCGCTGAAATCCGCGCATGACAATTCGCGCCGGCGTAAGACTTGCTTGGTTTGCATGGGATGTGGCGGTGGACATCGTCGATTATCTGTTTACCACCGCGTTTGTTTCCAAAGCCGCCAAACGCCTGGCGCGCGCCGCGTGGTTGAGCCGGGCCTCCCGCCGTCACCTAAAGATTTTTGGCTATTCAGCCAACGTGACCGGCGAAATCCCCAAAGCCGGCCTGCTGGTCAGCAACCACTTGAGCTACCTCGACATCCTGGCGATCTGCTCCGCTGCGCCGGCGGTGTTCGTGTCCAAGGCCGACGTGCGGCGTTGGCCGCTGTTCGGCTGGCTGGCGGCGCTGGGCGGAACGGTCTTCATCGAACGCGAACGCCGCACGCATGTCGGCGAGGTGAACCGCGAGATTGAGCACGCGCTCGCCGAGGACGCGCTGGTCGTTATTTTCCCCGAAGGCACGAGTTCCGACGGCACCGATGTGCTGCCGTTCCGCGCCTCGCTGCTGGAGCCGGCGCTGCGCGGCGGCCATAAAATCTCCGTGGCGTGGCTGCACTACAAATTGCCGGACGGCGACGCAAAACAGGAGGTCTGTTATTGGGGCGACCATTCATTTTTCCCACACCTCATCCATCTGCTCGGCAAAAAATCCGTCTGCGCCACGGTGCGTTTCGGCAAATTCCACCAAATTACCGACGACCGCAAGGAACTGGCAAACCACCTGCGCGCGGCGGTTTTGGAATTGAAAGCGAAGGGTTGAACCAGCTCACCAACTCACTGGCACCGTGAGTTTTTTGTTGAAGCGGTTGAAGTAATGCAGTTGTTTTTGCTGCGCGCCGTATTCATGGACAAGCTTGGTGATCTTCACATCGTAGCAGCAGTATTCCGCGATCTCCGCCAGCTTGCCCTGCTTGAACCACTCGATGGCCTGCAACCCTTCCGCCGTCTTCTCCACCTCGAAAGTTGCCGTCGCAATGGAATCAAGCGAGAGCCGGTGGCCCAGTTTTTCCGACAGCACCACGAGCATGTCGAGCGTCGGCAATTGCGTGAGGTCGAGCGCGGTGTAGCCATGCAGCACCTCATAATCGAAGCGCAGGTTGTTGAAGCCCACAACCAGATCCGCGCGCTGCAGGTCGGCGATAAGGTCGTTGACCTGTTTCTCGCCGTAAATCTTGTAGTCGCCGCGCGCCGTGCTGTAGGTCACGCCGACGCTCATGCCCATCTTGGCGATGTTGCCCCAGCCGCCTACCTCCTCGGCGGACCGCTGTGTTTCCAGATCGAAATAGACAATGTTTTTGGCCACGGCGAAAAGTTTGCCTGATACAAATTGAGAAACCAAGAAATCAGGAGAAGAAATTCCGGTTTACCCGGCCTCCTCATTCAAAACGACTTTGGACTTTAGACTTTGTCCGTTCGGCATATATTTTTCCGCATGGCTCTGACTCCTTCCACCATGCTGCCGCTTGGCACGCCGGCACCCCATTTCCAACTGCCGGACACCACCGGCAAAACCGTGTCGCTCGCCGACTTCAAGGACAAGGCCGCGCTCGTCGTGGTTTTCATGTGCAACCATTGTCCGTATGTCGTCCACATCCGCGCCGGCCTTGCGCAACTTGCGCGTGACTACTCGGCGAAAAACGTCGGCATCGTCGGCATCAGTTCCAATGACGCGAAAAATTATCCGCAAGACGGCCCGGCCAGCATGAAGGACGAGGTGAAGACCGCCGGCTACACTTTCCCGTATCTCTACGACGAGACTCAATCCGTGGCCAAGGCTTATCGCGCCGCCTGCACTCCGGATTTCTTCCTGTTCGACCGTGGCCGGAGGCTGGTTTACCGCGGACAATTCGATGCCAGCCGCCCCGGCAACGGCATTCCCGTGACCGGAAAAGACCTGCGCGCGGCAATCGAAGCGGTGCTCGCCGGCAAACCGACCTCCGAAATGCAGGTCGCCAGCATCGGCTGCAACATCAAGTGGAAGGCCGGTAACGAACCGGATTATTTTTAGCCACAGATTTTCACCGGTGAAACACTGGTTTAAGCTTCGAAAAAAAATTTCTTTCCTTAATCCCCACGATTGCGCTGTCTGACGAATCATTCACCTGATTCGATCATCCGTTTTGTTTCCTTGGAAAAGCACCCTGTTTTTGAGCTTTCACATCCTTAAAAAATCGTGAACATTTGCCGCCCTGATTTGTCAGATGGTTCTGGAAAACATCATGCGGTTCGCCCTGAAAATACTGGCTTTGCTGATTGTCGCGCTGCTCCCCGGCGCGGCCAACGCCGCCTCGTTCACCGCGACGCTCGACCGCGACACGCTGACGCTCGGCGAAAGCGCCACGCTCTCGCTGGCGTTTGAGGGCGCGCAGCCGCACAACGTGCCGACCCCGCAAGTGAACGGCTTGCAAATCACGCAGGCCGGCACTTCGCAATTTGTCAACGTGGTCAACGGCGCGATGAGCGCTTCCGTCACCGTCAACTTTTCCGTGACGCCACAGATGGCCGGACAATTCACCATACCGGCATTGACCGCCGATGTCGGCGGCCAGCAGCTTTCCACCGCGCCGCTGAAACTCATCGTCAGCAAGGCCAGCGCGCCGTCCGCCGCCGCCGTGAATTCCGGCAATGAAGTCGCGTTCCTGAAATTTAATTTCCCCAAGCAAAAAGTTTACGTCGGCGAATGCGTCGTGGCGCAATTGCAGCTTTACCTCCGCGACGACGTGCAAAATTTCGGTAATTTCCAGATCACCAGTTCGCCCACTGACGGCTTCAGCGCCGGCAAAACGGCGGAATTGCAAAACCAGCGCCGCCGCGTGCAGGTCGGCAACCGCGTTTACACGGAGATTCCGCTGGCATTGCCGCTGACGGCGGTCAAGACCGGCGCGCTCACGCTCGGCCCGTTCACCGCCAGCGCCGTGGTGGTTTTGCCCTCGCAAAATCAGGGCGGCGACCCGTTCTTCCGGCAATTTTTCAATCAAGGTGAACAGAAGCAGGTCACGTTGGCATCCGAAGCGGTGAACGTGGAATCCTTGCCGCTGCCGGAACAAAACAAGCCGGCGAATTTCACCGGGGCCATCGGCCAGTTCGACCTTGCCGCCAGCGCCGGGCCGACCACCGTGACCGCCGGCGATCCCATCACCGTGCGCGTGCAGATTTCCGGACGCGGCGCGCTGGATGCAGTCACGCTCCCCGTCCAGGACACATGGCAAAATTTCAAAACCTATCCGCCGACGACCAAACTGGAAACGACCGACCCGTTCGGCTTTCAAGGCACGAAGACGTTTGAACAGATCATCTCGCCGCTGAACAACGATGTCCATGAGCTGCCGGCGCTGACTTTTTCCTTTTTCAATCCCGAGGACGGCCAGTATCACACGCTTACCCATGGCGCTGTGCCGCTGACCGTCAAAGCCGCCGGTGCCACGCCGCTGCCGCAAATCGCCACGACCAAAGCCGAGGAAAAACCAGCGCAGGACATTTTGCCGATCAAAGAAAATTTGGGAACGCTCGCACAAAACAAAATTCCGCTGGTGGCGCAGCCGGCGTTTCTCGCCGCGCAAGCCGTGCCGGTGCTGGCATTTCTCGGCGCGTTCATCTGGCGCAAACGCGCGGACAACCTCGCCAACAATCCGCGTCTGCGCCGCCAGCGCGCCGTGGCCGCACTGGTTGACGCAGGTAAATCCGATTTGAAAAGATTTGCCACCGAAAACAAACCCGACGAATTTTTCGCCACGCTGTTCCGACTTTTGCAGGAACAGCTCGGCGAGCGGCTCGATTGCCCGGCGACCGCCATCACGGAAAATGTCGTCGAGGAAAATTCGATTTTGCGCGCGGCACCGGAAACCACCCGCGCGGCTTTGCGCGAGCAATTCCAGTTGTGCAATCAAGCCCGCTACGCGCCGGTGCGCGGCACGAGTGAACTAAATTCCGTCGCCGCGCAATTCGAGAAATTGCTCGGCGAACTCCAGAACTTAAAGGCATGAAACTCTGGCTTTCCATTTTGCTCACGCTGGTCTGCGCCGGAAAAATTCTAGCGGCGGACATCGTCGGAGATTTCGCGGTGGCCAACAAACTTTACGCCGAAGGTAAATTTTCTGATGCCGCTGCCGCTTACGAAAAAATTCTTTCGGCCGGCGCGCAGTCGTCTGCGCTGCTGTTCAACGCCGGCAACGCCGAATTCAAGGCCGGCCATCTGGGGAGAGCCATCGCCGTGTATCGGCAGGCCGAACTGCTTGCGCCGCGCGACGCGGAATTGCGCGCGAACCTCGCCTTCGTCCGCAATCAGGTTCAGGGCGCGACGCTGCGCGAGAGCTCGTGGCAGAAATGGGTCAGCACGTTGACGCTGAATGAAGGCACGATTCTCACTGCCGTGTTTTTCTGGGCGATGCTTGGTTTGTTTGCGGTTCGCCAAATCAAACCCGCGCTTGCTCCCAAGTTGCGCACGGCCACGCGGCTGGCGGTGGCGCTGACAATTTTCTCCGGGGCCATCCTCGGTTTGCAGGCGGCAAATCATTTCAATTCAGCCGTGGCCGTGATAACAGTTGCCGACGCCACCGCCCGCAGCGGCCCGTTCGATGATGCACAGAGCGTGTTCTCCGCGCGTGACGGCGCGGAGCTGAAGGTTTTGGATCGGCACGATGATTGGGTGCAGGTCGCGAACAATACCGGCAAGATTGGCTGGTTGAATCAAAAGCAGGCGGCGATATTGCCGGGCGCGTGAAAAGGTGGCTGCGACGCCCTCGTCGCAGTCGGGCGGTGAGACGCCGCCACACCCTTTCGCGACGAGGCGTCGCGGCCACCAAGTAATTTGAACATCGGAAAAAACTTTTTGTCAGAAAACCGTCCACGGAAAAACGAATTAAAACCATGAGTACAGGAATCAACGCCATCAACGAAGCGGTCAAGGAAGCGAGTGCGTTCACGCATCCGCTGTTTAACGAACTCGGCAAGGTCATCGTCGGCCAGCAGTATCTCACCGAGCGGCTGGTCATCGGTCTGCTGGCAAACGGCCACGTCCTCCTCGAAGGCGTGCCCGGCCTCGCCAAAACGCTCGCCGTGAAATCCATGGCCAACTGCATCAGCGTGAAATTTTCGCGCCTGCAATTCACGCCGGACATGCTGCCCGCCGACGTCATCGGCACACAGATTTACAATCCGCAATCCGGCGGCTTCACCACGCGCAAAGGCCCGGTGTTTGCGAACTTAGTTTTGGCCGATGAAATAAATCGCGCCCCCGCCAAGGTGCAGAGCGCGCTGCTCGAAGCCATGCAAGAAAAACAGGTCACCATCGGCGACCAGACCTACAAGCTCGACGAACCGTTCCTCGTGCTCGCCACGCAGAATCCGATTGAACAAGAAGGCACTTATCCGTTGCCCGAGGCGCAGGTTGACCGCTTCATGCTCAAGCTGAAGATTGGTTATCCGTCGCGCGCGGATGAGCGGCAGATTTTGGAGACGATGGCGAAAACTTCCGGCCAGCCGAGTTGCAGCGCGGTCGTCACGCCGGCGCAAATTTTGAAGGCGCGCGAAATCATCAACGACATTTACGTGGACGACAAAGTGAAGGATTACATCGTGGACCTCGTCTGCGCCACGCGCGATCCGGACCATTACAAGATCGCGGTGAAGGATTTCATCCAGCTTGGCGCGTCGCCGCGCGCGACCATCGCGCTCACGCTGGCGGCCAAGGCCTACGCGTTCCTGAAAGGCCGCGGCTACGTGACGCCGCAGGACGTGAAGAGCATCGGCATGGACGTGCTGCGCCACCGCGTGGCCATCACCTACGAAGCCGAGGCCGAGGAAAAAACCAGCGAAACGGTCATCCAGAAAATCTTTGATGAACTGCCCGTGCCGTGAAAAGCGAAGAATTGCCGCGTGCATTCTCAATGAAAACGGTTCGGCTAGAAACTAAATCCATAACTGATTGGGATTCTTTCCATTCAGAGTTTGCGAGACTCATGGGGTTTCCCGACTTTTATGGTCACAACATGAATGCCTGGATTGATTGCATGTCATATCTAAATGATGCAAACGCTGGGATGTCGAAAATTATTTTAGAGAATGGTGAGGCTTTGGTAATTAACGTCGCAGATTCAGAAGGTTTCAAGAAGCGGCTACCAGAGATTTTCGAAGCGCTGGTTGAATGCACTGCATTCGTTAATCAACGTTACGCAGAAGACAACGAGACTTCGGTTGTTGCTTTAGCATTTCAATAATTGCACGCATGATTCCCCGCGAGATTCTCAAAAAAATCCGGCAGATCGAGCTGCGCACGAACCGCATCGTGACCGAAACGCTCGCGGGCCAGTATCATTCCGTCTTCAAGGGCCAGGGCATGAACTTCGACGAGGTGCGCGAATACCAGCCCGGCGACGACGTGCGCGCGATTGACTGGAACGTCACCGCGCGGATGAATCATCCGTTCATCAAGAAGTTCGTCGAGGAACGCGAACTCACGCTCATGCTCGTCGTGGACGTGAGCGGCTCGGGCCTGTTCGGCTCGCGCGGTCAGTCCAAGCGCGAACTCGCGGCGGAAATTGCTTCGGTGCTCGCGTTTTCCGCGATTCGGAACAATGACAAAGTCGGGCTGATACTTTTTTCCGACGAGGTGGAAAAATTTATTCCACCGCGCAAAGGCCGCAGTCACGTCCTGCGCGTCATCCGCGAGGTTTTGTATTTCGAGCCGAAGCGGCGCGGAACGGATTTGAATGCGGCGCTGGAATTTTTGCTGCGCGTGCAGTCGCACAAGGCCATCACGGTTATCGTGTCGGATTTTCTCGGCTCGCCCGTGGCGCCGAAACGCACGGGAGAAAAGCCGGCGGCGCGGCCGCACCTGATGTCGCTGGAATCGCTGGCGCAGGCGTCGTTCACGATGCTGCGGCAGGCGAACCGCAAGCACGATGTCGTGGCGGTGCAGGTTTCCGATCCGCACGAACTGGAGTTGCCGAATCTCGGCCGGCTGATTTTTCAGGACGCAGAGACCGGTCAGGTTGTCGAGGTCAACACCGGCGATGCGCGGAAGCGCGCGGCGTTCGCAGAGCGGCAGACGAAATCGCAGGCCGAGGTCGCGCGGCTGTTCCGGCGCGCGGGCATTGACGCGATGCAGTTGCGCACGGATCAAGAATACGGCCCGACGCTGGCGCGCTTCTTTGAGAACCGCGAGAAACGGAGGCTGCGCGGATGATCTCGAACGCCACCCAGAATGCCGTCGCGCCCGTCGCCGAAGACATCCGCGACATCAAGCCGCCGATTGAAATTTCGGACGGCTTGGCGTGGCTCTGGTGGGTGCTTGCAGCACTGGCCACCATGGTAATCGCGTTTTTCGTGTGGCGGTGGCTCAAAAATCGGAAGGCAAACATCGTTCTGCCGCCGCCGGTGCCGGCGCACATTCGCGCGAAACAAAAGTTGGAACAGGCGCTGGCGCTCATCACGCAGCCGAAGCCGTTTGTCATCGCGGTGTCGGACACGGCGCGGGCGTATTTGGAAGAGCGCTTCAATTTCCGTGCGCCGGAGCGGACGACGGAAGAATTTTTGCGCGAGCTGGCGGGAACGAAACTGCTGTTGCCGGAGCAAAAGGAAAGTCTCGGCGGCTTTCTCGCAAGCTGTGACTTGGTGAAGTTTGCCAAATACGAGCCGGGCGAAAATGAATTGCGCGAGCTGCACGCTTCCGCCGTCCGGTTGGTCGAGGAAACCGAGCCACAGCCGGAAGTTCCGGGTGCCAATAAACAACAACCAGAGGTGGCCAAATGATTTTTGCGCATCCATGGCTGCTGCTCTTGCTTTTGTTGTTGCCGGTGCTGGCGTGGCTGAAAGGCAGGCGCGGTGCGCCGCCGGCATTTGTTTATTCGTCGGTGCAGCTCGTGCGCGCGATGCAGAACGTCAGCCGCTCACGTTTCGGCGGATTTCTCGGTTCGTTGCGCTGGCTGGCGCTGGCGCTGTTCATCGTGGCGCTCGCGCAGCCGCGTTTCGCCAAAAGCACGACCGAGGTCAAGGCCAGCGGCATTGATATCGTCGCCGCGTTGGATTTGTCCGGCAGCATGATCTCGGAAGATTTCGAGGTGCGCGGCGAACGCGTCAACCGCGTCAACATGGCGAAGTCCGTGCTCCGCGATTTCATCGACAAGCGGCCGAACGACCGCATCGGTCTGGTGGTGTTCGCCGCTCAGGCGTTCATCGCCACGCCGCTGACGCTCGACCATGATTATTTGCAGGAAAATCTGGCGCGGCTGGAGATCGGCACGATCAATTCCGACGCGACGGCCATCGGCGACGCGCTGACGACGGCGGTGAACCGGCTCCGCGATCTGAAGGCGAAAAGCAAAATCATCATCCTCGCGACGGACGGCCAGAATAATTCCGGCAAGGTCGAGCCGCTGCTCGCGACGGAAGCGGCGGCGGCGCTGGGCGTGAAGATTTACACCGTCGGCATCGGCGAGCAAGGTCAGGCGCCGATGCCGGCGCGCGACATGTTCGGCCGCAAGGTCTATCAGATGGTGCCGGTGGACGTGGATGAAACCACGCTGCAAAAAATCGCGGCCAAGACCGGCGGAAAATATTATCGCGCAGACAATGCGGAGAAATTCCAAAAAATCTACGCGGAAATCGACAAGCTGGAAAAAACCGAGGCAAGCGTGAAGAAATACACGCAGTTCACCGAGCTGTTCCCGTGGTTCGTCGCGGCGGGACTCGCGATCCTGCTGGTTGAATTTGTCCTCGCACAAACAGCGTTAAGGAGGCTGCCGTGAGATTTGAGCATCCCAATTTGTTGTGGCTGCTGCTGGTGATTCCGCCGGCGTTGGCGGCGTTTTTCTGGTGGAGCGAGCGCGTGAAGAAAAAATTGCTGACGCAATTTGTCGAATCGCGTTTACTGGCGCAGTTAACCACCGGCCTTTCGCCGCAGCGGCGGAAATGGAAATATATTTTGCTCATCGCCGCCGCTGCGCTACTCGTCATCGCCATCGCGCGGCCGCAGCGCGGATTTGATCTGGAAGAGGTGCAGCAAAACGGCTTGGACATCGTCGTGGCCGTGGACACTTCCAAATCCATGCTCGCAACGGACATCGCGCCGAACCGCCTCGCGCGCGCGAAGCTCGCCGCGCTGGAGCTGATGCAGACCGCCAAGGCCGACCGGCTTGGCTTGGTGGCGTTCGCGGGCGACGCGTTTTTGGAATGTCCGCTGACGATTGATGACACGGCATTCCAGCAAAGCGTTCAGGTGCTGGACGTGAATTCCATTCCCCAAGGCGGCACGGCCATCGCCGCCGCCATCAACACGGCCCGGGAGGCGTTCAAAGAAAGAGGCAATCACCGCGCGCTGGTATTGATCACCGACGGCGAAGACAACGACGAAGGCGCGCTGGAGGCCGCGCAAAATGCGGCCAGGGCCGGCTTGAAGATTTTTACCATCGGCATCGGCTCGACGGCCGGAACCTTGGTCACGGTTCCGGATGGAAATGGAAATTCAGATTATATCCGCGATGAGATGGGCAATGTTCACCAGTCGAGATTGAACGAAAATCTCCTGAAGGAAATCGCGGCGGCGGCGGGCGGTTTCTATCTGCCGTTGCGCGGCGCGGACACGATCAACACGCTTTACGAACGCGGCCTTGCACCGCTGCCGAAATCGGAGATCAAAGAAAAGCTGGTGCGCCGCTACCATGAGCAGTTCCAGTGGCCGCTGGCGGCGGCGATGGTCTTGCTGATCGCGGAATTTCTGCTGCCGGAACGGTCCCTGCGAACGACCAGCAAAGCCAAAGGCAAAGCCGCAGCCGCCACTGCTTTGATGGCGTTTATATTTTTGCCGGCGGCGGCGAATGCTTCGCCAACCTCGGCGCTGCGCGATTATCAGTCCGGCCATTTCACGAACGCGCTGGCGGAATACCAAACAATTGCGACGGTGAAGACGAACGACCTCCGGCTGGTGTTCAACGCCGGCGACGCGGCATATCGAGCGACGAATTTTGACCTCGCGCAGACTTTGTTTCAGCAAGTCGCGGTGTCGCCAGATCTGAAATTGCAACAACAGGCATTTTACAACCTCGGCAATGTGCAGTTCCAAAAGGCGAAACAGTCGAAAGATTTGGACGGCTTGGAACAGGGCTTCGACGCGGCGGCGAAAATTTACGAGCGCGCGGTGATGTTGAACACGAACGACGCGGACGCGATTTTTAATCACCGCTTTGCGCTAGGCGCGGCGGAACAGGTGCGTGCCATCAAGGCGGCGCTGCGCTCGGCCAAGGCGAGCGCGGACACGGCGGTGCAACGCGCGGAGTTCCATCGCGCCCATGAGATCATGCAAATGCTCACGCAGAAATATAAAATCGCCGAGAAACAATTTGAAGAGTTCACCAAGAAATTGAAGGACATCGATGACATCGCGACTCCATCAAGGTAGGGCGCGTCACTCCGTGCGCGCCGGTTTTAGCCTGACGCGGCTACTTTCATGTTCGCGGCGCGCAAGGGACTGCGCGCCCCACCTAGTCGCCTTTTTCCTGCTGCTCGCGTGGCAGAAAGTTTCGGCGCAGCTTGCGCCCGCCGAAGATTTTTTCAACGGCGGCGCGCAGCTTTACATTTCCAACAACATTCCGGCGGCGCTGGAGCGTGTGGAAATGGGGTTGAAGACTTATCCTGCTGACGAGAAACTGAAAAAACTGGAACAGTTGCTCAAACAACAGCAGCAACAACAGTCCCAGCAGTCCCAGCAAGACCAAAAGCAGCAGGACAAAAAAGACCAACAGCAAAAGCAGAATCAAAAACAGCAACAAAACCAGCAGCAGAAAAATTCAGACCAGCAAAAACAGGATCCGGAAAAGCAGTCTGACCAGAAAAAGAACGAGGAACCGAAGCCGCAGGATCAAAAGCAGGATGCTGGTGACAAGCCGAAGGACGAAAAACCGGAACAATCACCGGGACAGCCGGCCAAGCCGGGTGAAATGACGCCGCAGGAGGCGAAGCGTCTACTCGACGCCCAAAAAGGCAACGAGCAGTTGTTGCAGTTGAAGCCGGAAAACAAATCTCACGATACCAAGCGTCCGCTCAAGGATTGGTAAGGTCGGATCGTTTCTTCTAGCTCTCAGGAGTAAAAATAGCCCCGTTCACGCAGCGAGGCGTAGTCCTTGGCCCGTTCCTTCGTGGCCTGACCGATGATGACGTGATCCACGACTTCAATCTTCAGCAGCTGGCCGGCGCGGATCAAGTCGCGTGTGACCTTGATGTCGGCTTCGCTGGGGGTCGGGTCGCCGCTGGGATGATTGTGGACGAGCACGATCGCAGCGGCATTGGCAACGATGGCGGCACGAAAGACTTCGCGGGGATGCACCAGCAACGTGTCCAGCGTGCCTTCGGAAATCTCCTCGGCACGCAGCAGCCGCTTGCGGGTGTTGAGGAGCAGAACCTGAAACGATTCGACGTTTTTCAGCCGGTTGGTTTCACGCATGAAACTCACGACCGTGGCGGGATTGTCGAGCACCGGCGACTCCTCGCGGCGCTCCTGCTCCATCCGCCGGGCCAGCGCAAAGGCCGCCACCAGCGTCGCCGCCTTGTCACGACCAATGCCGGGAACCTTTCGCACCTCGTCCACCGGCGTAAGTGCCAGTGCGTTCAGCGAGCCAAACCGCGTCAGTAAGTTTTGTCCAACCTGAACGACATTGGTGCCCTTCAATCCCGTGCGCAACAAAATGGCGATCAGCTCCGCCTGGGTAAGCGCGTCCGGCCCGCGCGCCACGAGCCGTTCCCGCGGGCGCTCGCTGGCCGGCTGGTCTTTCAGGCGGAAGTTATCCGGCATGGGCTAATTTAAATCCGGGAATGGCCGGAATTCAAAAAATATTTTTCGCAGGACGGGGTTGCAATTTGTCGGCAGATTTGCAAAATCATCGCCCAGATTTTTCAAAAGCCTATGAACGAACTGCAGACTGAAATCGCCGAACTGAAAAGTTTCATCGCCGACTTGAAGGCCGACCGCGCCGCGACGAAGGAAAAGGAAAAACGCGAGGCATGGACCAAATATGTCTCGCTCTCCGTGGTCATCATCGCCGTCATCGCCGCCATCGCCGCGCAATGGGGCGGCAAATACAGCAGCCGCGTCCTCACCCAACTCAACGATGCGACTTTTTTCCAGACGCAAGCCTCCGACCAGTGGGCGTATTATCAGGCGAAATCCATCAAGTTGAACGCCTATGAAATCGGCCAGCATCAACTTGCCAAGTCCGCCAATCCTGCCGACGCCGAGGCGGCGAAGCTGATCGCGGAATACCAGCAAAAAGTCGCCACTTACAAAAAGGAACAAAAGGACATCGAGACCAAGGCGCATGATTTCGAGGCCAAGCGTGATGCCGCGCGGGACAGCGCCAGCGTCGCCAGCCACAAGGGCGGCAAGATGGGATTGGCCATTTCGTTCTTCTCCGTGGCCGTGGCGCTGGCTTCCATCTGCACTGTCACCAAGAAAAAGCCGTTGTGGTTTGTGGCACTGGTTTTTGCCGGCATCGCCATCAGCGAAATGGTCATGGCCTGGCTGGCCTAACCGGTGGCCGGCAACAATTCGCCGAGAGTCCGGCCGACTTGAAACACCCCGAGGCAGACTTGCGCTGTCGCCGGATCGTTCAGGCACAAGGCACCGGAACGGATGCGCGTGACCGGCTCCGTCTCGATCCGTAGCGGATATTTCTGCACCAGCGAATTTGCGTAGCTGGCAAATGTTTCAAAACCCTCCGAGCGCAATTGCGCCATGTTCACAAGCCGGAACCAGCCAAAACTGTTCTGGCACGTCTGCCGCATCAGCTCCACCAGCACGCGGCCCATCGTATAGCGCGGGTTGATTTCCACCACCGGCTTCAATTTCGTTACGCCATTCGCGTCGCGATAAATAAACGCATCAATCCCGATCGGCCCGGCAGAATCCGCGCGGCGCAATTCCGTTTCGAGCGCCGCAAAGATTTCGCCGTAAAATTCCAGCAGCCGCGTGGAAATATCCTTTGGCTCCGAAAACAGCGAAATGATTTTCGCCGGAATCCGCTTATGATGATGCGGCTCGGCAAAGTTAGCGATGAACTGGCCGCGCGCGTCGTTGAGCAGACCGGTGTAGCCGCACAGCTTCAAGCCAGCCGGCGTCATCTCCAGCTGCACGGAAAAATCCGCCAACCGCTCCAGCCACGGCTCGACGACGAGCTCGCGCTTATGCGCAAATGCATTTTCCATCCAACGCATTTGGGCAGGCAAGATTTCCGGCTCAAACAGCCGCAGCGCGTTGCTGCCGGCGACCCCGAGCGATTCCTTGACGACAATTTTGTGATGACCGCGCGCACGGATTTTGGCAATGGTGGCAAGCGCGGCTGCCGGCGAATCAACGGCAACGCCCGTCTCGTTTTCGGTGCAAAGCCAATTCAACTGCGGATCGTGAATCGCTGATTGCGGATTTTCGGGAACCACGCGCCGCAGAAAATCCGCACTCCAGGCTTTGGAATAAAGCTGTGCGATTTTTTCATTGAACCGTTTTTCATCCGTGCGCTGCTCGCCGGTGACGCTGGCGAAAGCGGGTTTGAGCAAATCAAAGCTGTCCGGCCCCCAAGCCCACGGGCGCAGGCTGCCCAGCTTGCGCGATTGCAGCGCGGCGACATTTTTGGCTTCGGCAAATTCCGGCAGCGGAAAACCGGCCGACTTGATGCCGCTCAAAAATTCCACCGACGGTTTTTGCGTCACCAGCACGATGTCGTCCTGCCGGCAAAGAAATTGCGGCAGGTTTTCCAGATCACGCGCGAGCTGCGCTTGTGGTTTGGTGGGGTTAAATTTTTTGCCTTCCGCAATCCGGCCTTCGGCGAAGGCGTTGAAGACGTAAACGCTTGGCGTGCGGCCTTTGGATTGCGAATAGACGTTGAGTTGCGAGATGAAATTTTCGTCCAGCCCAGCAGCTTGACGACCGGTGACATTGAGTGAAAAGCCTTTCGCGCGCTGCGGCGAGAGTGGAAATTTCAGCGTGCGGCAGAACGCGTCCCAGTCGGATTCGCCGGGGGTTTTCCAACGGCGGAACCATTTTAATCCGTAGGCGACGTGGCCGATTTCGTCGCGATAGATTTTTTCTAGCAGCTTCGCGGAACCAGCGTCGCCGACCGTGCCAAGTGCTTTTCCGTAGTGGCCGGCGAAATCGAGATTTGCCTGCTCGAACGTCAGGCAGAGGCCGGCCACATAGTCAATCGGATGCTGCATCGGCGCGACGCAGCGCCAGAAATAGCCACTCACTGGAAAATCGCCAAGGGCGATGCCGCAGCTTTGCATGCGTTCCATATAAAGCCGCGTGTGTTCCTGCTCGTCCTGCAACGTCTTGAGGACGCCTTGTCGGAACGCGGGAGGTGCGTCAGGAAACTTGAGCAGCACCAGCGCCATCAATTCGGTGGCGAGCAGTTCGTGGTTGCCGAAAAAATGGAGCAGTTTGCCGCGCTCGCGATCCTGCTCCAGCAAATGCAGTCCGGGGAATTCGCTTTTGTCGCCGGTGCCGTGCGGTTTGAAAATCAGATTTTCCGGCCGGCCCGGCGCGGTGGGAGTTTCCAGCGCGGGGCCGGGACACTCATCGGTCAATTCGCCGGGCTCACGAAGTTTCTCCTCGAGGGTGGTGGCAAACAGGACTTGCTCGGCAAATTCACGCAGTTCCATCGCGGGACTTTATTTTTGCGCGGCGTAAAATTCCAGCTCCAGCTTGAGTGCGCGCAAGGAGAGATTGATGTCGATCAGGAATGCCAGCAGCGACACGCACAAACAACCGAGGCAAACCGTGAAAACCACCGCGGCCGGCCACGCCTGCTGCCAGCCCAGCCACGCCGCGAGAAACAGTGTCATCACCAGAAACGCAGCCATCAACGCGCTACCCACCGCCAGCACAATCGCCAGCCGGATGATTTTGGCGCGGCGATAGATGATGTCCACCTGCGCCTGCGTGGCCGCCCGTTCCGCGCCGGACTGCCCCGCAAGTTCGTTCTGCAACTGCCGCGCGCGGTCGATACAGCGGCCCAGCCGGTTCGTCATCGTCAGCAACAGCAGGCCGACGCCGGAGATGAGGATGACCGGGCCGACGGCATCACGCAGTTCCGGAATGATTTGTTCGAGCGAGGTGGGCGGTAGCATAAATTTACACCGGCATTTTATCCTTCCCAGCCAAACAATCAACTTCCACCCGCCGGAAATTCCGCCGGGTCCGCCGCCGTTTTGAAAACTTGGGATTGAACTGGTTTCGCTGAGCTTTATAGTGAACGAAACGTTTCAGCCAATGAATCTCACTGTCGCAGAACTCGCGAAACAGCTCGCCGGTGAAGTCACCGGGGATGCCAGCACCGTGCTCACGGGCTTCGCCCAAATTGACAAGGCCAAGCCCGGCGACCTGACCTTTGCCGAGAATGCCGAATTCCTTGCCGCGGCCGAGGCCAGTGCCGCCACCGCCATCATCACGGCCAAAGACACGGCTTCAACAAAAAAAGTCCTCATCCGCGTGGCGAATCCGCGCGTGGCGTTCGCCAAGGCGCTGGCCGTTTTTTTCCCGGAACCGAAATTCGTGGCGGGCATCCATCCGTCCGCCGTCATCGCCGCGAGCGCGCAGATTGACCCGACCGCGCATATCGGACCGCATTGCACCATCGGCGAACGAGTGAAGATCGGCGCCAGCGCGGTGCTGCAGTCCGGCAATTTTATTGGCGACGATTCCGTGCTCGGCGACGGCACGAATCTGTTTCCAAACGTGACGATTTATTCGTGTTCACAGATAGGCCAGCGCGTGCGGATTCATGCCGGCGCGGTCATCGGCGCGGACGGCTTCGGTTATGTTTTCGACGCGGGCTTCCACCGCAAAGTGCCCCAGGTCGGCAATGTCGTCATCGGCGACGACGTGGAAATCGGCGCAAACACGACGATTGACCGGGCGGCACTCGGCTCAACAGTCATCGGGAAAGGCACAAAGATCGACAACCTCGTGCAGATCGGCCACAACGTCGAGATTGGCGAGCATTGCATCTTCTGCGCACAGGTCGGCGTCTCCGGCAGCACGAAAATTGGCAGCCACACCGTTCTGGCCGGACAGGTCGGCCTAGCAGGACACTTGAAGATCGGCGGCAAAGTGACCATCGGTTCCAAGTCCGGCGTGATGAACAACATTCCTGACGGCGAAAAATGGTTCGGCATTCCAGCGTTGCCGGACAGGCAAACCAAGCGGATGTTCATTGCCTTGCAACGCCTGCCGGACTTGCTGAAAAAAGTCACGGCTTGGGAAAAGAAACTCGGCGGCAACTGATTTTCCGCGTGGCCGCTTCACCGCAGAACTCCCGTCACGCCGCGCCGCCGTTTTCCGAGGCAGGCGTGTGGCGTGATATCGGCAAAGGCTGGCAGCCGCTCTTCGGCAGCTTTCAGGGCGCGGGCTATAGCATCGAGTGGCACGATTTTTTTGCGAAGCGCGAATTCGACTGGGCGGCAAGTTTTCATCCCGGCTGCGTCGAGCTGTGTCTGAACCTCGCCGGCCATGGCTTTGTGGAATGCAAACACAAGCGGACCGATTTCGCTCCCGGCTCGGTCGGTTTTTATCATCGCAAGGATGAACCGCTCACGGCTCGGCGCGCGGCAAACGAGCAGCACCAGTTTCTGACGGTGGAACTTTCCCGTCCGTTCCTCGCAAAAAATCTGGCCGGCATGGAACCCGTGCTGCATCCGCTCGTGCGGGCGGCCATCGAGAACCGGCCGTGCGAACTGGTCTCCGGCACGACCGTCCGACTCACGGCGGCGCAGCAGCAGCTCATCGCCACACTGCGGCAGCCGCCGGTGTATGCCACCGCGCAGCCGCTCTGGTATCAATGCAAGGCGCTGGAACTGGCGGTGACGTTTCTGCTGCAACCGCCGCCGGAAAAAGAGCTGTTTTGCACGCGCCAACAGCGGCTCGCGCAGGAACGCGTGGAACAGGTGATTTTTCTGCTGAAGCAAAATCTTGCCGAGCCGCCGGCGCTGGAGGAACTCGGCAAGAAGATTGGCTGCAGCCATTTTTATCTGAGCCGCATCTTTTCGGCGCAAACCGGCCACACCATCACACAGCACCTGCGCCAACTCCGGATGGAACGCGCGGCGGAGCTTTTGAAATCCGGCGAATACAACGTCACCGAGGCGGCGCTCGAGGTCGGCTACAACAGCCTGAGCCATTTCAGCGCGGCGTTTCACGAGACGTTCGGCTGCTGCCCGGGCTTGTATCCGCTCAAGTTGCCGGCGCAACAACCGGATTGAGCCGGCAAACCGCCGACAATCTTTCGCAAGCCGGCGGCAGCGGAAATCTTCTCTTCACATAGGCTGTCGGCATGAAAAATTCATTGCTGCTTGGAATCCTGCTCGTGGCGGGAACTGTGTTCGCCGACAGCCGCCTCTTCACCTACACCTACGAGCCGGAGACTGAACCCAGCGGCGACTGGGAACTGGAGCAGTCCATCACCTCGCGCCTCGGGCGCGACGCCGCAGTCGGCCAGCAGAATTACCAGAAATGGGAATTTGCCACGGAAGTGGAACACGGTTTCACCGACCGCTATACCGCATCCATAAAGATAAACAACGATTTTGAACATTTTCGCGACCCTGTTTCCCGCAAGATTTCCAGCGGCAACCGGTTCTCGGGCATTTCTTCGGAGAACCGTTACCTTGTCCTTGATCCGGTTGAAAACCCGGTCGGATTCACGCTGTATCTGGAACCGACTTGGGATGGCCAGAACGCCGAGCTTGAACAAAAAATCATCCTCGGCCAGCGTCAGGGCGATTGGAAGTGGGCGGTGAATCTGACGCACGCCACGGAATGGACGGATGATTTCAGGACGAGTGAAGGCGAACTGGAACTTTCCGCCGGCCTCGCGCGCAATTTGACCGGGCGCTGGACGCTCGGACTGGAGATCCGTGATCACAACGAGTTGCCGGAATACAGTGAATGGGAGAACTCAGCCGTTTATCTCGGTCCGACCTTGAGTTATCACCGCCAGAAATGGTGGGCGGCACTGTCAACGATGGCGCAGATTTACGGCTGGAACCAATCCGGCAACCCCGATCAAAACACGCGCCTCGAACTGGAAGGTCACGAAAGATTGAACATCCGACTGCTGGTTGGTTACAGCTTTTGACTCACCAAATCCCCGCGAAATGCCCGCCAAAGTGTATCCACAGCGGAATCGTCGCGAGGCCGATGACGGAAGTTCCCAGCGCCACTTGCAATGCGACGCGCGCATCGCCACCGTAATGTTTCGTGATAACGATGGGCAGCACGGCGGACGGCATGGCACCTTGCAACACCAAAACCCGCTTCAATTCCACGGAGCATGGCAGATATCTGGCCAGCAATAGATAAACCGCCGGCAGAATCGCCAGCCGCACCAGCGCGGCGACCGCCACCACCCGCGCCGTTTTGCCGCCACGCACGTCGCCAAGATGGTCGGCCACGATGGCACCGATGAGCAGCAGTGCCAGCGGAATTGCGCTCTGGCCGAGCCAGTGGATGCCGGTCAACAAGACATTACAAAGGAATGCCAGCGGCGCGGGCGGCGTGAAAACCATTCCGAGAAAATTCAGCGCCAGCGCCAGCAACAATGCCACCAGCGGCGCGTTCAGAATTTTTTTCCAGCCGCCGGCAAAGCCGCCGGTCAAAGTGGCGACGCCCAAAATCCACATGGCCATTTCCGGGCCGACATTATGCACAAACAACACACCGGTCGTGCGCGTGTCGAACAGCGAAAAGCAAAGCGGAATGGCCAGATAGCCGTAATTTTGCAATCCAGTGAGGAAAGCGAAGGTGCGCTGCTCGGCTTTGGTTTGCAGGCCGGCGATTCTGGCAAACAGCCGCGCCAAACTGATGCCAACCGCGATCATCCCGAATCCAATCAGCGGCGGCAACAACAGGTTTTCCGGCTGGCGCAGTGCGGCATTTCCGACGACGGAGCCAAAGATAAGTGCCGGCAAGAGGAGATTGATGGTGACGCGCATCAAGCTCGCATCGGCGTCCGCCGTCAGCCAACCGCGCCGGCGCAACCACAGGCCGATGCCCATGATGCCGAACACCGGCAACACCGCCGTCAGCACGGTAAGAAACTCGTTCACCAGCCGGATGAAAGCAGATTTCCGCCGCCGGAGAAATCAGAATTTCCGCCGGGATTCAAACACCGGGGCGCGGCGCTTGCGGTGACGGTGTCGAAGGGACTGGCTTGGGGATGAGCGGAGCCTTGGCCGCAGTGTGATCCATCTTCAACTTCAATCCGTTCAAGGTTGAAGCGGGACTTTCCCGGCGCTTGTTGATGGCATCCAGCCGTTGATACATGGCCGATTTGTTGATGCTATACAGCAAGGCCGTCTCCTCGGTCACCAAATCATCCTCATAGGCTTTGACGAGGGATTGTTCAAAACTGTGCCAGCCGGCGGTGCTGCCCGCCTCGATGATGTCGGCCAGCCGGCGATTTTCACTTTCGCCAAGGGCGATGGCTTCGCGCGACCTAAGATTGCTGCCGAGCAATTCCGTCGCCAGCAGACGTCCGCCGCCTTTCTTCGGCACCAGCCGCTGGCTGATGATGTAGCGCAACGAGCCGACCAAGCGCTCGCGAACCTGCTGTTCCTCGTCCTTCGTAAACAGGCCGAGGATGCGGTTGATGGTCTGGCTCGCACTGATGGTGTGCAGCGTGCTGAAAACAATATGGCCGGTTTCGCCGGCAGTCAGCGCGATTTCCATCGTATCGCGGTCGCGGATTTCACCGACGAAGATAATTTTCGGTGCCTGCCGCAGCGCGGCGCGCAGGCCGTCCGGAAAATTGAAAAAATCACGCCCCATCTCCCGCTGGCTGAAAGTCGCCTTTTTGTGCGGATGCAAAAATTCGATTGGGTCTTCCAGCGTGACAATGTGGACTTCCTCGGTCTGGTTGACCTCGTTCAACAAGGCCGCTAGCGTGGTCGTCTTGCCGCTGCCGGTGCCACCGGTCACGAAGATCAGGCCGTTCTTCTCCTTGACGACGTCGCGGAAAACCGGCGGCAAATGCAGCGCGTCCATCGACGGGATCTGGGATTGCAGCCGGCGCAGCACCATCGCGAAATTGCCGTTCTGCCGGTAGATGTTGACGCGGAACCGGCACAGCTCCGGCAGCGAATAGCTGCAATCGCACGAGCCGGATTTCGCCAGATCCTCCAGCAGGCGGGGGTTGCCGTTGATAATGGCCCTGGCAAGACTTTCGATGCGAGCGCTGGTAAGCACCACTGCGGAAGCATCAGCACCGAACGGCTTGATCTTCCCGTGAATCTCCATCTGCGGCGGCCGGTCAGCCACGAACAACAGGTCAGAAATCCCCTCGGCGCTGTGGATCATTGCTGTCAGCAACACATCGAGTTCCTGGGTTGAAATGGTTTCCATGAGCCTTCCTGATTTTTATCGGAAATTCTTCTTAATGCAATTATTTCTCCTCATCAGCGCCAAAAAAACGCCGTGATGAGCTTCATCACGGCGGAGTGAGTCTCTCTGACTACTTTTTGCAGCACTTGGCGCAACCGGCAGCGTCCGTGCAGCATTTCGCACAGGTGACCGGGTCTTTGCAGCAATCGCCGGTGCAGGCGCTGGCGGCGGGCTTGCAACAGCTGCTTTCAGATTTGCAGGTCGAGCAGCAACCCGTGGTCAGGAATACTGCGGCGGCGCAAGCCGTCGCGAGGAGGAGCATCGTTTTCATTTTATTTTTCCGGTTGGTTGACGGTCATGCTCGTGTGAGCTGCCGCCATCTTTTTCAATTCCCGCTCGCGCAGCCAGCAAAAAATCACCGGCGTCACGATCAGAATGTGAACCAGACTGCTCAACATACCACCGACCACCGGCGCCGCAATCGGTTTCATCACTTCCGCGCCGGTGCGCGTGCTCCACAAAATTGGCAGCAGGCCGGCGACGATGGTCGCCACCGTCATCACCTTCGGCCGCAGCCGCAGCCGCGCGCCGTCTTTCACCGCGCGAATCAAATCGGCGCGGGAAAAGTTTTCGCCCAGCTCGGCCATTTTCTTTTTCACCGCCTCGTCGAGATAAACCACCATGACCACGCCGGTCTGAATCGCCGTGCCGAAGAGCGCGATATAGCCGACCCACACCGCCACGCTGAAATTGTAGCCGAGCCACCATTGCAAAAACACGCCGCCGGTCAGCGCGAACGGCACGGCGAGGATGACGTGCGCCGCCTCCTTCGCGCTGTGATAAACGATGTAAAGCAGCAGGAAAATCACGAACAGCGCCGCCGGCACGATGAGGCTCAAAGTCTTTTGCGCGCGGATTTGGTTCTCGTATTGACCGCTCCATTCAATCGTCATGCCCGGCGGCAGCGAAACTTCCCTGGCGATGCGCGCCTGCGTTTCCTGCACGAAACCGCCGAGGTCGCGGTCCTGAACATTCGCCTGCACGAACACGCGCAAACGGCCGTTTTCACTGGCGATTTCGCTCGGGCCGATTTCGCGGTGAATTTTCGCCACGGAACCGAGCGGAACAAATTTGCCTCCCGGCGTCGGCACCAGCGCATCGCCAAGCCGCGAAATATCGTCGCGTTCGTCGCGCTCCAACCGCACTTGAATCGGAATCCGCTCGCGGCCTTCGATGGAGGTGGAAACATTTTCGCCGCCGAGACCGGATTGGACGACCGCCAAAACATCCTGCGCCCGCAAACCGAACCGCGCCATCGCCGCGCGGTCCACCTCGATGTCGAGATACGGCTTGCCCTGCACGCGCGACGCGGCGACGCCGACCGCGCCGGGAATTTTCCGCACGACGCGCTCGACCTCGAACGCCTTTTTTTGCAGCGCTTCCAGATTGTCGCCAAGAATCTTGATGCCGACCTGTGCGCGGATGCCGGTGCTGATCATCAGAATGCGGTTTTCAATCGGCTGCAAAAATCCGGGCACATAGCCGGGCATCTGCGCGAGTTTTTCCTGCAACTCGGCGACGAGTTTTTGCTTGGTCATACCCGGTCGCCATGCAGATTCCGGCTTGAGCATGATGGTCGTCTCGATCATTTCGATGGGTGCGGGATCGGTGGCGGTTTCCGAGCGGCCGAGTTTGCCGGCGGCGCTCGCGACTTCCGGCGTCTGCCGGATGACCTGATCCTGCCACGCCATGATGCGCTTGATTTCGGTAAGCGAAGTGCTCGGCACCAGCACCGGCATGAACAGCAAGCTGCCTTCGTTCAGCGTCGGCATGAATTCGCTGCCAAGGCCGCGCGGCAACTTGGTTGCCAGTTGCGGGTTCCAGGTTGCCAGTTTTTCGGCAATCGGTCGCGGCACGCCAAACGCCAATGCCAGCGCGGCTAAAACCAGCATTAGCGCAAAGCCAACCGTCGTTTTCCGCCAGCGCAGCGCGAGATCCAGAAACGGATTGTAAATCGCCAGCAACAGTTTCATCAGCGGATTGGAATCCTCCGAATGGAACGGTCCGCGAATGAAAGTCGCGCACAACGCGGGCACAAGCGTAACGGCTAGAATCGTCGAACCGAGCATCGCAAAAGTTTTGGTGAACGCGAGCGGATGAAACAACTTTCCTTCCTGACCGGTCAGCGCGAACACCGGCACAAACGCGAGAATGATGATCGCCATCGCGAAGAAGATCGGCCGGCCAACTTGTTGCGCCGCTTCCAGCGTGACTTGCAGCGACTCGGCTTTGGTCAGGCGCGCGCCTTTCTTTTTCTCCGCGAGTTCACAGTGGCGGATGGCGTTTTCCGCCATGACGATGCCGGCGTCCACGAGCACGCCGATGGCGATGGCAATGCCGCAGAGCGACATGATGTTCGAGGTCATGCCGAACTGGTTCATCAGGATGAATGAGGCGAGAATCGAAAGCGGCAGCGGCAGCGCGACGATGAGAATGCTGCGGAAATGAAACAGGAAAATGATGATGACGACCGTGACCAAAATGATTTCCTCGGTCAGCGCGTGCTTGAGCGTGTCGAGCGTGCGGTCAATCAGCTCGCTGCGATCATAAAACGATTTGATGCTCACGCCCGGCGGCAGACTCGGCGTAATCTGCGCGATCTTGGCCTTCACATCGCGGATGACTTGCATCGCGTTTTCGCCGGTGCGCATCACGACGACGCCACCGACGACTTCGTGGCCGTCCACATCCAGCGCGCCGCGCCGGAAATCACCGCCGATTTGCACGGTCGCGACATCGCGCAGCAAAATCGGCACGGAACCGCTTTGCGAAAGCACGATGTTTTCCAAGTCGGCGTTGGAGTTCACCAAGCCGACGCCGCGCAGCACGAATTCCATTCCATTTTCCTCAATAACTTTGCCGCCGACATTGAGATTACTTTGCTTCACGGCGTCCATGACCATTTGCAGCGTCACGCCACGAGCGCGCATTTTGAGCGAGGAAACTTCGATTTGATATTGCCGCACGAAACCGCCGACGCTCGCGACTTCGGCGACGCCGGGAACGGAATTCAATTGGTAGCGCACGAACCAGTCTTGCAGCGAACGCAGTTGCCCCAAATCGTAGCCGCCGTTCGGCGAATTCTTCGGATCCACGGCGAGATAGTATTGATAAACCCAGCCGAGGCCGGTGGCGTCGGGGCCGAGCTGCGGCGAGACGCCGGCGGGCAGCGTGTTACCGAGATAATTCAGCCGCTCCAGCACGCGCGAACGGGCGAAATAATTGTCCACCTTGTCCTGAAAAATCACCGTGACGAGCGAGAAGCCGAACATGGAATTCGCGCGGACGGTTTTCACGCCGGCGAGTCCCTGCAAATTTACGGAGAGCGGATAAGTGACTTGATCCTCGACTTCCTGCGGACTGCGCCCCGGCCAGTCGGCGAAGACGATGACCTGGTTTTCGCTGAGGTCGGGAATCGCGTCTACCGGCGTGCGATACACCGCGCGGGCGCCGAAGCCGATGAGCAGCGCGACGCCGCAGAAAACGAGGAAGCGGTTGCGCAGCGACCAGGCGATGAGCTGGTTGATCATGGCGCGGGGTTGCCGTTGGCGACCTGCGAAATCTGCGCCTCGGCGTCAATCAGCAGGTTGCCGTGCGTCACGACTTTTTCGCCGGCCTGCAAACCGGCGAGCACCTCGGCGTAGTCGTCGCCGGTGAGGCCGAGCGTGATTTTGCGCGGCTCGTAATGGCCGTTCGCGCCGTCCACATACACCAGCGGCTGCGCGCCCGGCGACAGAATCGCGCTGCGCGGCACGGCGAGGACTTCCGGCGTCTCCACCAGCACGCGGCCCTCGGCGTAAAGACCGGAGAAAAGTTTTTTGCCGCCGAAGCCGGGCATCTCGACCGCGCCGTTGGAAAATTCCGCGCGGATCGTCGTGCTGCCGGTTGTCGCGTCGAAATCCGTGTCGGCGGCGGCGCGCGTGCTGCGCAAATTGATTTTCGCCTGAAAAGTTTTTCCCGGCAGCGAAGGAATGCTGACCTCGATGATTTGATCGGCTTTCAGGCAGGTGAAATCGCGTTCATAGGCCGTGAACTCAAACCATTCCGCCGACCACGAAGTCGCCACCACGCGGCCCGCGACGCGCAGCGTGTGCCGGATCGGCCGGCGTTCCACCTCGGCCGTCTGGACATTCAGCACCGTCACGCTGTCGGGATTCAGCTTGAGGCCGAACGCGGAGTTCGTGCCGTCGGCGCTCTCGTAAACCGGCACGAGATCCATGCCGCAGACGGTGCATTTGCCCGGCTTGTCCGACTTCACCCACGGGTGCATCGGACTTTGATAAAACAAAACCTTCCGCTCCATTTTCATCGGCGCGGCGGCGGATGCAGCGGGCGACGGCGAATTTTTTTGGAACAGCAAAACCGCTCCCGCGCCAATCGCAGCGAACAGCGCCGCAAAAAATAATTTGGCCGGGAGCGATTTCATAAGCCGTTTTCAGGGCGGAATTACTTTTTGTCCGCCGCGCGAATCTTGGCGATGTATTTTTCCGGATCCTTGTCGAAATCCTTTTTGCAGCCCTTGCAGCAGAGTTTCACTTCCTGGTTTTTGTAGGTAAAAGTGAACGGCTTGCCCATTTCGCCCAGCTTCTCGCCGGACACCGGACAGGTCGCGAGCAAATCGGGCTTGGCCGCCGCATCGGCAACGGTTTCGGTCTGCGCGCCGCCGCAACAGGACGGCATCGCGCAATCAGCAGCGGTGAGTTTAACGGTGAGAATTGCCGCGCCGATGGCGACGGCAGTGAGCAGGATAATTTTTTTCATAAATGTTTTGATGTTTCGTTCGGACAGAAGTGTTACACCGCCGCCGGCAAAATCCCGCAAACAATTTTCGCGCATTTTTAACCAGCCCGCGCAAAAACGGCCAGTCGCCGCCCGCGCCGATTGAGATTTCCCTTTGAAAACGGCCTTTTTTGACTTGGCACGGCAGTTGCGATAGTTGGCCCAGCGGTTAGAAAACTGCCAGTCAAACCACAGCGGCTTCTTTGTTCCAGTCCCAGTCGGCGGGTCACCTACCTGACCGGGGCTATCTTTTTTTTGAGGGATTTTTCGGGATTCGGTGTAATACTGCCAACGACAACCATGAATGCTCCCGACCAAAATCTGACCGCGCTGCTGCGCGAAAACCGGCCGGCACCGGAACTGCCGCTGCGCTTCCGCCAAAATGTCTGGCGGCGCATTGAGGACGCCGCCGCGCCCGCCACCGAAACCTGGCTCGACGCCCTGGCCGCGCTGGTGTTGCGTCCGCGCTTCGCGCTGGCCGTCGCCGCCGGGTTGCTGCTGGCGGGTATGCTTGCCGGCACGCTGGACGGTCGCCAACTCGCCCGGCACGACGCCCAGTTGAACTATCTCGCCGCCGTCGCCCCGCACGCCGTTCGCTGAATGAACCGTTCGCTCGTCATCCTCATCGGCGCGCTGGCGTTGGGCGCGGCGATTTTTGCCGGCTCGTTTTTCTGCGCGCGGCACACGACGATGTCGTGCTGCGAGCAGCCGGCGGACGATTTGAACTGGCTGCGGCTGGAATTTCATTTGAGCGACGCCGAGATGGCGCACATCCGCGAGCTGCACGAAGGTTATCTGCCGCAGTGCGGCGAGCTGTGCCAGA
>Ga0208872_1000458_pt1 | contig 30766 bp, 16 predicted proteins | sample CryBogCBH12Aug08_FD_185508 | JGI IMG/M metagenome (GOLD analysis project Ga0208872, IMG submission 185508) | Freshwater microbial communities from Crystal Bog, Wisconsin, USA - CBH12Aug08 (SPAdes) | ecosystem: Environmental > Aquatic > Freshwater > Lake | place: Crystal Bog, Wisconsin, USA...
TTCAATGCAATTATACCCATTCCCAAATTTCAACAAGCCCTGATTCGGATATCTTGCATTAATCTGCATCTCATTATCTGCATAAAGGCTATATACATTGCTTTGCAGGTGTGACAAAATAATTTTATCGGTATACTTTTCCCAATTCTTTACTTGTATTGCTCCCGAAATAACAGGTAATTTACCAGCTCCATAAGACGTATAAACAATCAGTTTTTGCTCCTTTCCTGAAAATTGTATTTGAATTTGACCACGAAACACATCATTGCACTTAAATAAAACCGAATCTCCAGGCAATAATTTCTGTTTATTTAGCCTATCAATGGTTTGCCAGGGCTGTTTTACGGTAGTTCCGATATTAGTATCATTACCAGTATTACTCAAATAATAACTGGTGCCAAAAACTGGCATTATACTTATACACAGAAACCAGCACAACAGTAACCTATATAAACATCTATCTCTTACCAGTAAATACTTTTGAAATGTCATATGATTACTTTTTTCATTGTCTTTTTCAATACTCTTTATTATATTTTTTTTTATGAGTACATGCATATACAACTTTTTTAATTATTTAACGCACTTTTTTCAGGAAATCGTTCAATGGTTTGTACGAGTACTTTCGCGTTACTTATCAATTCTTCTGTTGGCATAAAACCTCCAATTGCAATTTGAAATATCCCAACTTCTACTCTTCGGATTGAATCATTACCCACATAAGAAAAACTTTTTGAACTTAAAACAAATTGTACTGTTTTTTTTTTATTAGATTTTATAAAGACCTTTTGAAAGCCTTGTAATGTTTTAATTGGATAATTTTCTGACCCTCCAACTTTACTGATATAAAGCTGTACTACTTCGTCCCCATCACGCTCACTTACATTTTCTATATCAACATGAATAACAATGGCTTCATCATCTTTAATTTCTTTGGGTACATTTAAATCACTATACCTGAATTTACTGTAACTCAATCCAAAACCGAAATCAAATAAAGTATCCCCTTTGAAATACCGGTAAGTTCTTCCTTCCATGGAATAATTTTCAAAATCGGGTAACTGATTGATTGATTGATAAAAAGTAATAGGTAATCTACCGGAAGGATTAAAATCCCCAAATAACATATCTGCAATGGCATCACCTGCCGCCTGTCCTCCATACCATGCTTCTATTATAGCTGGGATATTGTCCTTTGCCCAATTTATGGCGAGAGCACAACCATTAAACAATATAAGGATAGTAGGTTTACCAATCGCAACAATTTTCCTGATAAACTGTTCCTGCACATCTGGCAAGTTTATATCTAATCTGTCACCTTGTTTAAAACCATTTACTTTAACAGGCATTTCCTCACCTTCCAATTGGGGAGACAGTCCCATGGCTAGTATAACAACTTCAGCCTTGGAAGCTATTTGCAAAGCTCTTTCCACGCGTCCTTCATCTGGTACAGACCAAATCAGTTTTTGCACATGTGCTTCGCTTGTCAGATCTTTTATTTCAATTCGAATAGTATATCCTTGCCCTTCATGTAAATCAATAAATTCATACACTTTCTCTGGTTCCCAGATAGTTTCAAATTCCGTTATTAAATTATCATCAATATAGAAATGAAAGGAAGTTAATCCGGAAATACCCAGTGCAAATTTTCCTGTCTTTTGGGGGAACAAAATGCCACTTATTGCTATACTAAAATTGCCTGTATCTTTTACTTTAATGGGCAGTCCTTCAAATATTTTTCCATCTAAGCAGGTAATCACTTCTACATATACAGGTTTCCCCTCTAAATTCTTATTGTTATAATATTCAACTTTTAACCCTTGCTGTAATTTTGTTTCATCCAGAAAAATATATTCCCCTGATAATACTTCAAAAAATGGAAGGCCGTCCGCTAATTCACAACCATATTCATGAAATAATTCTATTGTATTACCAACTTTATGTAAAAGCCCCTCATATAATGAAACGGCTTGGGAGGGTGTGCCATGATAATTCCCTAAAACAATTTCATTATTGTCGGCATTTGGCCCAATAACTGCAATAGAGGAAATGGTCTTTGATAATGGCAAAAGCTCATTTTCATTTTTTAGAAGAACAATTGACTCCCTGGCTGCTTTTACAGCTAATGTCCTATTGGAAGCACAATCAACAATTTCATATGGGATAGATGCATACTTTACTTTTTCATCTGCATCAAACATTCCCAATTTTAATTTCGCTTTTAATAATCTTGTAGACGCAATATCAATTTCTTTATCACTGATCAATCCAGAGTAAACAGCTTCCACTAAATCACAATATTCGTTACCACAACATAAATCAGTTCCAGCATGTACGGCTAAAGCAGCTGCCGCAGCGCTCGATTGTGCTAATTTATGATTTGCATAAATGTCATAAATAGCACCACAATCTGAAACTACAAAACCTTCAAATCCCCATCTTTCTCTTAAAATATCTTTTAACAATAAACTACTTGCACAACAGGCCTCATTAAATAATCGGTTATAGGCTCCCATTATTGAGTAAGCACCTGCTTCTTTAATGCACGCTTCAAAAGCAGGTAAATAAGTTTCCCATAAATCTTTTACTGAAGGCTCTGCATTAAAATGATGTCTGCTGGATTCAGGTCCACTATGGACCGCAAAATGTTTCGGTGTAGCTATTACTTTCAGATATTCAGGATCATCTCCCTGTAAACCTTTTACAAATGCTACTGCAATCCTTGAAGTGAGGAATGGGTCTTCTCCATATGTTTCCATTCCTCTTCCCCACCGTGGGTCGCGGAAAATATTGATATTGGGGCTCCAATAAGTCAATCCCTGATAAATACCGTGTTTACCCTGCTTTACAAAATCATGGTATTTAGCTCTGGCTTCGTCAGAAATGGCAGTAGCAATCTCAAACATTAATTCAGTATTCCAGGACGCTGCCATTCCAATAGCCTGTGGAAAAACGGTTGCCAATCCGGCTCTTGCCACACCATGTAAACATTCATTCCACCAATTATAATTTTTAATACCTAATTGCGCTATCGCTTTCGAATGATGTACCAATTGAGATACCTTCTCTTCCAATGTCATCTTTTCCAGTAATTCCTCAACTCTGATATCTATACTCTTGTATTCCATTCAAATATAATTTTACGATATAACTAATTTTTTTAAGCAAATTCACTATAACATAAACACTTCAACATTTAATTTTTTTCTATCATTATAAAAGGGTATAATATTACTATCAATTGTATTCCCATCTACAGTAATATGCCTAACCCCTTTGCAAATTCCCTTTGATTTTTTTATTTTTATAGTATAAGAACATTTTCTAAAAACCCTTATTATCTCAACACTTTCCCACTCTCCTGGCAAACAGGGGTCTACCAGCAATCCATTCCAAACCGGTCGGATACCTAATATATATTGAGTAATCGCTACATACATCCAGGAAGCAGTACCGGTTAACCAGGAAACATTTGCCAACCCAAACTTATCTGATTCAGGTCCAAAAAAATTAGAAGCATAAACAAATGGCTCTGCTTTATAACGCCATGTTCCTGCTTCTGTCATCGCTACTTTAGGTATAAGTTGATGATAATATTTCCAGGCTCTGTCACCATTACCCAACATACATTCTGCTATAATGGCCCAGGTATTAGCATGGCAAAAAATAGCACCATTTTCTCCGCATCCCTTATTATAATGTGATAAAGGATCTTCCGGGGAAGGAAAATGCTCTATCGGTGGCCATATTTTCTTAATCCCAAGTTTAGTATCCAAAAACTCATTTACAGAATTCATGGCTTCTTTTTGCTTTTCCAAATCAGCCATTCCCGATAAAACTGACCAGGTTTGAGTATTGAGAAATATTTTAGCCTCCTCTGATTGGTTAGATCCCAGGTATAACCCATTATCCATTATGGCTCTCCTGAACCATTTCCCATCCCATGCTTTGGTATTTACCAGGCATTTCTGTTCATCCCAGAATTTCATAAACTTGTCGGCGTCTTCAGGTTTGTTCAAAAGCATGGCTAATTCAGCAATTTTTGGTAAAGCAAATCCTAAAAACATAGACATCCAGATACTTTCACCCTTCCCCTCCCTGCAAACTTTATAGAGCATATCATTCCAGTCAGAAGTAAGCATTAATGGGAACCCGTTAGCACCAATGTTTTGCTGTGTAAAATCAATGGATTTGCATAAATGCTGATAAACTGTTGCCTCACCACCATCATAAAAGGGAACTGTTTCCCCAAGATAACTGATATCACCATCTTCCATTACAATATTCCAAACAGCCAATATTGGCCAGATATGATTATCGGAGTGTAACCTATTGAGTGGTGCCCAACCTTCAGTTTTGAAAAAATAGTGATTGGTATGGCCATCCGCATACTGTTGTGTTAATAATTCAAATACTTTCTCTTTTGCACTTTTATTATCAAAAGGGGTTTGGGATAAAACATCTTGTGATGTATCTCTGAATCCAATGCCACGAAAAGTTCCTGTGGCATAAAAAGAAATATTACGAGAAAACAAAAAATTGCGCTGGGATTGATAAGGATTCCAAATATTGATTGCTCTTTCAGCATCTTTATCAGGTATGATGCATTGAAAATGGGATAGATAATTATTCCATTCCTTTTGCAATAATTGATAGGATTTTTCTACAAAATCAGTTTGACGGCAATGTTCTAAAGATTTCTCAATATCCATTAAAGTATTACCCGTTCCTAAAAATGTATTAATAGTTTCAGTTTTACCTGGCTCCAATATCAGTTTAAATTGCAACGCACCGCAAGGGTCCCCACCTTTAAGCGTAGAGTTAGTACATCCGTCATTTTCAATAGCATAAGGATTGCTTTCAGATCTGTATGTTCCAATAAATTCATCCCGGTCACAATCAAAAGCAACCAACTTTTTATCAGAAGCTAAATAAACAAGTGGTGTTTCCTTAGGCTTTGGTTGCATTTCCACACTATAGTCATAAATAATTGAATTTATATTGCTATCAAAATCTACAGTTAATTGATGCTTGTTATAACATAACCAGGATTGTTCCCTGAGATATTCCATCATACCAAACTCAACAAAAGAAAAAAGGTTTATTTCCCTGATTTCATCGCTAGTATTAGTCAGTTCTAAATTCCAGATAACACAGTTTTCTGACTTTCCCACAAAGTATAATAGATCCGCTTTAATACCATTGTGCGTTGCCTCAAAACGGGTATAACCTAGCCCATGTATGGATGTCCATTTTTCAGGTTTTAAAAATGCAGGTTCAGCAGTTGGGCACCAATATTCTCCGGTTTTCCCATCCTGGATATAATAATACAATCCTGACCTATCGGTTGGCAAATGAAAAAAGCGATAACGGTTAATACGCCATATCTGTGGCGATTTATAAAAAGATACAGCACCTCCGGCCTGAGACATCATAGTGTGAAATATTCCATTAGAAAAATAATTCATCCATGGTGTTGGGGTATCATATCGTTTAATAATTATTTCTTTGTTTTTATCATCAAAATAATAATATGAATTCGGGTCATTTCTATCAGTACAATTCATAGAATTTGTTTCATTTAATAATATAATAAGAAGCAGAACATGCACATGCTATTTCAATAGTTAATTTTCTACACTTAGTCTTGCTGTTTTCTTAATTAAGTAAGAGGAAATCAGTTGCAACAATGCCAGGATTATAAATGTATATTGCAAGGCTATCATTTTAGAAATATATGTAGTCAATAGAACGAAAACCAAGCCCCCGAAAATTCGCCCGCCATTCATAAAATATTCGTTATCCATAATAAATGTATAGCTGTCCCTTTTCTCTTGAATGGATGCTTTTTCTATATTTGATAAATAAGTGGCCCTGAAAGAACTATGGATCATTGGGTCTGCGATTACCTGACAAACTTTCATAATCACTACGCCCAAAAATGAAATAGCAAAAAGGTTAAATATTTTTTCGCTTTTTGTAACAGTTAATGCCAATGTAATTCCTCCAACTATAAGAAAACTTGCTCCGGCAAACATTATTTTACTGCGGTGTTCTGGTTTTGATATTCGGCCAACTATATAAATTGAAATAACAGAAATAATGGCAGTAGTAAATTCAATTTTTCCCAATACTGATTCATCACCTGCTACTGTCAATATTAAAAGTGTCATTAGTACCATAAAACCACTTTCCACCATTCCAACAAAAAAAGTCAAAACTCTTTGAACATTCCATATTTTGGCGAACTTAGGATAAATAAAACGTTGTATTTCCGGACTTTTAAAATTACTCTTCAGTATTAAACCACAGGCAAAAAGATTGGTAAAAATCACTACCAATGAAGTATATTTATAAGCATTCATTTTATACCCTTCATCGGTATTATTTCCTAACACTAAAGTTCCAAACAATAATGGAATCAATGCATTGAAAAATATAATGATAAATTGTTCTACACTTGTAAAAAAATTTCTGTTATTTTCTTCTGTTACCAAAACTGTAAGAAAGTTTCTGCATGACCAGTAAATTCCATTTCCAATTCCAACCATAAAACCATAAATAATTACAAACAAACCAGCATCTTTTCCAAAAAACATTAAAATACACAATGGGATAACAGTTAAAAGAATCCCAATCGAAAATAAGTATCGGATATTTAATAGCTTTTTCATTAATAGTAACCCCGTTATATAATATCCTAAAACCAATCCCATGAAAAATCCCCAATTATAATAAATAGCTAAGTTGTTATCCCCCCCTGTAGCCCTTCTGATAAAAGCTGTTCCAAAAATTATAATAAAAGGAAACGCAAGTGCATAAATCAAATTTGCCATCAAAAGTCTTTTGGCATCGGCATTAAAAATTGCAAAGGCTCCTATTTCTTTTTTCACTAATCGTATGATCATAATTGAGTTTTATTATTTTAAGTGTATTACTTATTTGTTAAGGCAATTTTGATATTCCTTCAAAACAGACCTTCCATTTCCCATCTTTAGGAAAGCCAGGTAATGGAACTTTATTTCCATCCCACCCTGCAGCCATTAATGCAATGGTTGATAATAAAAAACCATTCGAAGGCAAATAAACCGGGTAACTATTCCAATTCATATTCATTCCCATAGAAGAATAGGTATTATTTGAACTTTTAAAAAAAAGTGCATTAATTGCAGTTGCAGGTTGATTCAATCGGGCTGCAGTCATAGCGATCATTGGAAAATCTGTTCCCCAGATACTGTTGTCCCAGGTATCCATTACCCGGTTTAATGTGGCTAACATATCTCTGTCTCTAGTTGTATTCCCGGGAAGAAAACCCTTTGCCATTAGAAAGGAAGGATGCTGTATTTGTAATTTTCTGTCTATCCAAAGTTCTTTTGAATTTTCAGCATGTAAATAAAGACTATCATTACCAACCGGATCTTTTACTTTAGGTAATGGAGATAAGTGATTTAATATTAAATCCCATTCCTTATTTCGGGGCATACCAAGACGTTCCAACCATTTTTGTGCTGTACGTAATCCAAAATCCCAATAAGCCAATTCAAAACTTGGATTATACGTTTCATTTGCTGGCCAGATAACATAATTAAAATTATTTTTTGAACTGTCAAATCCATATCTGAGAATCTCGGGGGGGGGCATTACGGGTGGCCCTAATATAAAATGTCCGCTAATTGTATCAAATGTAAGGTAGGATGCTAAAAATTCAGCAGTTTGCAAAACAAGATCTTTATACTTTTGTAAGACAGCAGTTTCAGGCTTGCTGCGGTAACAAAGTTCTGACAAATAAATGATATGCGGCTGCTGCCATATAATAAATGGATTAATATGGTTGGGGCTTTCCCTTCCATCAGGACCAATCATCTTAGGCCATCTTGCTCCTTTATAACCATGTTCCTTTGCCAATTTTCTGGCTTTTGGTAAAAAGTGAATATACCATTGTAAACTTTTCTCCAGCATTTCAGTATGCCCCCATAAAGCAAAATGTGCGGCATGAAACCAATGCACTTCAAGATGGAACTTCCCATTCCAGGTATTATTCATGAGGCCTGACTCTTGAGGAGGTAAAGAACCTGAAGATTGTATTGCTGTAAAATATTGAGATAAAATAACCCTTCTTTCCAATTCTGCCGCACGTGGGTCTGTGGATCCGGAAAAATCAATTATTCCTCCTTTTGTCCAAAATTTTTCCCAATATTTCCTGGCTTTATTTTGGATGATTACAGCATTTATTAATGGTCGGGTAGACAATGATGGAGAAAAAATACAGCTAATTGAAAAATGATCTGTCATTACTTCCGGCTCTATTTCAAAATTATGTTTCTGAATTGCATGTACCTTAATATGCTGGTTCGATCCAACAGAAACATAATATTTAACGCTATCCATACTTCTTTTAAAATCAACACGGGTTGCAGTCTTTTTAATTATAGCGGTCTGATGTTTTTCAGGAGATTCCCAATCAGCTCCTGTGAATGTATTGCTACCGTAGGGAAAGCGAATTTTAATTTTAAGCCTTCCCTGTTTAATTAATGCCGAATGAATAGCCACAGCTATTTGATTCTGTCGTGGATCTATATTAGTAATTACTTTCACCATATACCCATCAAACTCAAAAGTGGAATAAATGGTACCCTCCCAAAGATTAAGTATTTGCTTAACTTTTTTTATATCCCATATTGAAGCTTCTGCTCCATTTGATTTCAACAAAATAAAACCCAATAATCCAAGGTTAAAATGATGTGGATTCTCATTTAACCAGTTACTGGCTGTATTATCACTTTCATGGGGAAATCCAATAGTAGGATACAGCTCAGTTTTACCTCTTATATTAACCGGCATTAATACATCAGCAAGCTGATAGTTTTTAGGATTGGGAAAAGAATGCCATCCCCAGTTAGACATGGTTGTAAGCGGCATAGCATTTGCATAATTGGCGGGGAATGTTTGTAAACCGGTAACATCAACAGAAAAAGCCATCTCACCATTACCTACAGTCATAACCTTACTTGAATCTGCATTAGTGTATTTTAAATTATATTTGTTCACCAGTTCAAATCGATTGATTGGTAAAGAATTATATCCTTGTGCCTTTGTAACAAAATTTAAAGTAATGGCCGGAAGAAATAAGAATATACAAATTCGTGAATGTTTCATTGCTGGCTTTTTAGCATTTTATGATAATACCTGATTTTGCTTATTGATAAACCCTAACATAATCAATACAGAATTGAAAGGGAAATCTTGAATCATCAATTCCATAACCTCCATCAACTCCTCCAACTGCCAAATTGAGCAGCAAGAAAAAAGGTTGGTCCAAAGGCCACCCTTCATTGGTAAATTCATTTTTTTTATAGGAATGATACTTAATACTATCAACATAAAAATCAATCCCTGTAGAATCCCATTCAATTGAATAAACATGAAATTTTTCAGAAGAATTTTCAATTTGAATCGAATTGCCTGAAGAAATATGCGTTCTGGTTGTTTTATCTCCTCGATGTACAGTTCCGTGAATGTTTAAAGAATCATATCCAAAATTTTCCAAAATATCTACCTCACCGCTAATTGGCCAGCCTACTTTGGTAATATTGCTCCCAAGCATCCAAAATGTAGGCCATGCTCCTAAACCTCTGGGTATTTTAGCCCTTACTTCAATCCTGCCATATTTTACTTCATATTTCCCTCTTGTTGCTAATCTGGCTGATGTGTAATTACTGCCTTTGTAATGTTCCTTAATGGCAGTTATTATTAAATTACCATCTTTTTGGTAAGCATTCTGTATACGATTGGTATAAAACTCAGCCTCTTGATTTCCCCATCCTCCGCTTCCTATATCGTAGCTCCATTTTGTAGTATCAGGTAACCCTGCACCATTAAACTCATCATTCCAAATAAGTCGGGTAAACTTATGCTCTTGGGCAAATACAGTAACGAAACAGCTTAATAAACATATCAGTAAAAAAACTATCTTCTTCATATTTACACTTTAACCTCTTTTAATTAACTCATCGCATTCTTAATTACAAGTGAGATTACTTCAAATAAACCTCTAAAACAGGTATTTCCATCGATGGCTTCTGTACAGGCATTTCTAATGTCACATCCTCTTTTTCTGCATCAGTATATCCCGACCAATGTGGTTTGGCAAATTTTACTTCTGACGCGTCATGCAAAAATTGTACATATTTAATTTTACCTGCCATTCCTTTAAGTACGAGTCTGTCAAGCGGGTAATCCAGCAGATGTATATATAAACGATTTGTTTTCGAATTATATGTTAATAACGTATTCGGAGGCGTAACAAATTCAGCTGGCGCTTGCGTACATCCATATATAGAACGGCTATTATACTTCATCCATTCTCCGATTGATTTTAATCTGTCTTGGGCTCTGTAATCAAACACCCCCCTTGCAGTAGGCCCTACATTTAATAATAGGTTACCCCCTTTACTTACAGATTCTATGAGTAACTCTATAAGTTGTGCATTACTTTTCCATGAATTTTCATCCCGGTAATATCCCCATGATCCGGAGAATGTCTGACATGTTTCCCATGCAAGCTTTTTCCCGTTTTTTTCTGGCCACTTGGCAACCTTAAATTGCTCAGGGGTCACAAAATCACTGCCTCCTTCCAGACTGTCTAAATCTAGCCGGTTATTTACAATAATATTGGGCTGTAACCTGCGAACCGTTTTAAGTAAGTTCTCAGAATCCCAATCCAGATGGCCCTTACCAAACTTTCCTGGATATGAAAAATCTAACCATAACATACTAATTTCACCATAATTAGTCAATAGCTCCGTTACCTGATTTTTAAGGTATTCCCTATATTTCGCCATATCCCTTCCTTTATTCAGCCGCTCATATGCGGTATCGGTATCTGTATCTGGTCTCAAAGGGTGCAGATTATCTATTTTGAAATCAGGATGATGCCAATCTATTAGCGAATAATAAAATCCAATCTTAATCCCTTCAGCTCGAAATGCATCTACCCATTCCCGGATAATATCTCTTTTAAAAGGTGTATTAACAGACTTATAGTCTGTATATTTTGAATCAAAAAGACAAAAACCTTCATGATGTTTGGTAGTGATAACAGCATATTTCATCCCTGCTGCTTTAGCCATTTTGGCCCATTCCATTGGACTATATAGGTCCGGGTTGAAAATATCAAAATATTTCTGGTAGGTTTCATTGGTCATTTTCTCTGCAGTTTTAACCCATTCATGACGTGCAGGTAAGGAATACAATCCCCAATGAATAAACATTCCAAATCGCGCATCAGTCCACCATTCCAAACGCTGTGATTTTTGTTGTTCTGTTTCCTTAGGAAGCTGGGCATAACAGTATGGAATCATAGAAGCAACCAGGATGACAGTAAAAAGAAAGCTTCTGAAAATTGAAGATGTAAAGTAATTTTTCACAATCGGTTATTTATGTTTAAGATAATTGTTTAAGAATCATGGTACTTGTTTTTTCAGAAATCATATTTTTTCAAAACTTTTATAATTTCTTTGGCCCATATATTATAGGCGATTGGTTTTAGATGAACTCCATCTGTAGTATATTCGGGTATTTGATCTCCATTTTTAGAAAGAACTCCGCGCAAATCGAGAAAAAAATACCCCCTTTCATCACAAAATTTTTTGATTAATCCGTTTAGTTTATCTATTTCCCTATTTGTCTTTTTTTCACCTAAATGATAGAATGTAGTCTGGTATACAGGAATAATATGTTGATGCGCAATAGAATCCAAAACCATTTTTTGATTGCTGAATATTCTTTTGGTGGAAATTCCCAGGGTAAAATCATTAATACCACCTTCAATAAAACATATTTTTACATGTTTATACTTTGATAAAAAACCCTGAATTGTCCAAGAAAGTTGTTGGGTAGTCCATCCGGAATATCCCCAGTTTATAACATCTTTCCTGTCTAGTAACTCTTCCCAGTTCCCCTGATGGGTGATGGAATTTCCATACATTAATATTATGCTGTCACCAATGCTGCTGTTTATTTTATTAAGTGTAACTGGCCTTGTATATCCAATATTAATAAAAGCATAACAGGCAGTTGCAATACAATAACAAACTATTTTTTTAAATCTCATGGATTATATTTTTTAATTAATTTAAACTTTTTAAAATTCCTAATTATCCTTTACAGAAATCTCAATCACATACCCTTTCGTAATGTCACTGGTGGGTATATGAATGATATTTTCCAGGCTTTCGCTATGATAGTCTACACTTACCTTGTTTTTGTTAACTGATGCATTTGAAGCTTTCTTAGTAGCGGCAAGTACAATGTCGTAGGTTCTGGTTTTTATTTGTCCATTGTATTCACCAGTTGTACCATTAATTGTAATGATAGATTTGTTTCCTTCCCGTTTATATTTCAAAACAGTAACTGCATATTTATTTTTTAAATAATCTTTTGTAAAACCATCATCCTCATAAAGTGTATATGTACTTTCCTCACCATTCCTTCCGGGGTAGCACCGGATAATTAAATTACTGATGGGCTCTGAAGTCATACGCTGTGTGTAATTTTGCATAGGAATGGGGGCGCCGCCACGGACAAATAAGGGGAATTCATATAAATCTGCCTCAACCGAATCTGTCCGGTTACCTTCATATTTTTTGTTTGAAAAAATATTATACCAACTTCCATCAGGAAACCAAACCCTTTGTTTGGCAATTTTATTTTTCCCGGAACCGGGTGTAACAATTGGTGCTGCAAGAATATTGTCTCCGAAAAAATATTCCTGCGCATTAGTATAGGCATCTTCCTGTTTTGGGTATTCCAAATACAAAGGCCTTAACAGTGGTATTGATTGATTAGAAGATTGCCAAACACTTGAATAGATATAAGGCATCAATCGAGATCTTAAATGAAAGGAAATTTTCATCGACTTTTCAGCTTCATCCCCCCAAAGCCATGGCCGCCTATCCAGATTATCTCCACATGAATGTATGCGTAAACTTGCATTGGTAATACCAAATTGTACCCATCGGGCATATTGCTCAGGATTTCTTTCCCCATAAAATCCACCAAGATCATGTGCCCAAAAAAAACAACCTGTATTACCGGAATTTACTGTAAAAGAAACTTCAAATTTTAAGGTCTCCCACGATGACATAATATCTCCTGAAAAATGTATGGGTCTTTTTTGATCTCCCCATCCACCCCATCTGCTAAATCCTAATCCTCGTTTATTATCTTGCTCTGAATTTTTAAAATACAAATAATTTAACCAGGGAAGATGTTTCAAATAGGGATAGCCGAATACATAAGGATATATATGATCCTGTTGCCAGTCAACCCACCAGAAATCAACACCTATTTTTTCATGAGGTTGATGAGCATATTTAAAGTATGCATCCATATAATTTTTATCGCCTGCATTAAATGGTAAATTTTCATTTTTAGTGGGGTCCTTACCCAGGGCCCTCATGAAATCAGCATACATATCTTCATGATTTCTGATTCCATCATGAGGATGAACATTCAAACTCACATAAATATGGTCATTCTTTAACCTTTTCAGCAACGATTCCGGTTCTGGGATAAGGTTTTTATTCCATGAAAACCCTGTCCATCCCAACATATTCGCATGGCCATATCCATATGTGGCATCCATTTTATGCCATCCCATGTCCATTACTAATATATCAAGTGGAAAATCATGATCCTTGTATTCTTTCACTAATTGCGCAAATTCATATGAAGTATAATCATGCCAGCGGCAATACCAGGAACCTAATACATATTTTCGGATTAGGGGTACCTTACCACTTATTGCAGTTAAAGATTGTAGGGCTTCCTTGTAGGAAATTCCATATCCAAATAAATACCAGTCAACTTTACTATTATAATTCCTTTCAGAAATCCAGTCATTTTTTAATATTTTAAGATTGGAATCATCTATTAAATACCACCCATCCATTGAAAGCAATCCATCATTTACTTTTACAGCATGATCCACACCATCTAAAGTTGGTAGTGTTCCGCCCAGATTTTTTTCATTCTTCTTCCCTGGATACCAGTTAATGAATCCGGTATCACTTTTTATAAATGCGGATAGATTGTTTTTAGAAAATATATTCCCATCAGGTTTATAGATTATCTTTATTCTTCCCGTGTTGATGATTACTTCATTTTTATTATTAATCAGCTCAAAATCAGAAAACGTATTGTCCCTATTTTCAGCAAACAGTGTTCTTTCATCTACAAAATTTTTATTTTCAGCGTATTCAATCCTGATACAGACACTGGAAATAACTGTAAACCTGGCATTACCTGCAACCACAATTGGATCATTATTAGCATATACTAAGTTAAATACACTATTAAATAACAATAGTATGAGTAATTGCTTTAACATGATGAATCGTATATTTAATCTGTTAAGTAAAAAAGTGTATTGAAACTTATTCCCATGTTTCCAATATGATTGAAGTACCATTTAATTGTAAATTAGAAGTGAGATAATTTGAAGTTGCATTATTTATATGGATAGGCTGCCCACCTCCTGCAGAAATTTCAAAATTCCCTTTCATAACAATTCGGTTTCCTTCATCATCCACAGTTGAAAATTGTTTAGGAATTATTGTAAAGAATAAAGTACGTTTTTCACCAGGGGCTAAATAAATTCTTTGAAATCCGGCCAGTGACAAAATCGGGCCACCTTTTGCTACAGTTTTATTCCTGATATATATTTGCGCAACTTCACTACCTCCTATATTGCCTTTATTTTGCACATCAACTTTAACTTGCAAACTATCAGTAGTAAGTATATTTTTAGCAACATTTAAATTGCTGTAATTAAATTTGGTATAACTGATCCCATATCCAAAAGGATAAAGTGGCTTCTCCTTCAGATATTTATAAGTCCGGCCTGCCATTGAATAATTGTCGAAAGCTGGCAATTGGTTTTCATTTTTATACCAGGTTATATTTAATCTCCCAGCTGGATTATAATCTCCAAACAAAACATCTGCTATTGCATTTCCTCCTTCCTCACCTGGATACCAGGCTAATAAAATGGACGGTATTTTTTGCTCAGCCCAGTTAACAGCTAATGAACTTCCAGTCATCAATACTAAAACTACAGGTTTCCCGGTTGCCTTAAGTAACCTGAGTAGCTTCGTCTGAATGGTAGGCAATTGTATATTTGTTCTGTCCCCACCATCAAAACCAGCATATTCAACTTTCATTTCTTCGCCTTCCAATCTGGGTGATAACCCTCCAAAAAATACGATTACATCTGACTTTTTTGCAAGTTCTACAGCATCTTTAATTGGGCTTTTATCATTATTGGCATACTCTAACTTTACGGAAGCACCGCCTCCATTAACAATGAACTCAATTTTTATTTCATAACTTTTATTTGCTTTCAGATCAATATTAAAATATCCCGGATAGCCCTTTAGGTTTTCTAATTCTGAGACTACAACATTGTTTATATAGAATTTATAACGCTCATCTGAATTTAATCTGAAAATATATTTTCCATCTTTTGGCACTTTAAGTTTACCAGACCATCTCACTGAATAAGATTCTTTTTGCAATGATTCAGATGGGGCATTATAATACCATCCAAAATTGATCAGTGTATCTATTCTTCTTAAAACAGGTTTACCCTCAAATTTTATATTATCAAAATATTCACCCAATAATCCAGACTCACCTTGAAAAGAAATCATTTTACTTGTCACTATACCCAACTCAGGTAGGGTATCCGACAAATTGCAACCTTTTTGATATTCAACAGTAGACAGTGATGAAACCTTATTCCAGATTCCTTCAAGGGGTGTAACAATCTTGGAAGAAACCCCATTATAGTTTCCATAAATAACATCTTCATTATCAGCATTAGGGCCAATTACAGCAATTTTCATGATTCTTTTATCTAACGGTAGTAGCTGCTTTTCATTTTTCAATAACACCATAGATTCCCTTGCCGCTTGTAATGCCAGCTTCCGGTGAACCTTCGAATCATTGCTGGAATAGGGTATTGTAGAATAGCTGACTTTTACAGCAGGATCAAACATTCCCAATCGGAATCTTGCTTCAAAAAGCCGCTTAAGGCTTTGATCAATCTCATTTTCATTAATAAACCCTTTTTCAAAAGCTTCCTTTAATGCTGTATAACAGTTGCCACAATTTAGATCACAGCCTGCTTTTACAGAAATAGCAGCCGCTTCCGCAGCTGTTTGTACATATTTATGTCCTTTCCAAATATCTTCAATGGCATCACAATCAGACACAACAAAGCCTTTAAATCCCCATTTTTTTCTCAATAGGTGTTGAAGCAAAAAAGGGTTCCCACAGGCAGGTACACCCAGTATGCTATTATAAGCACCCATAACAGACCACGCATGGCCTTCCTTAATAACCGCCTCAAACGCTGGTGAATACGTTTCAACAAAATCACGTTTACTGATTTCTGCATTAAATTGGTGCCTGGAAGGCTCAGGTCCGCTATGAACGATATAGTGCTTGGGTGTAGCAATAGTTTTTAAATAAATAGAATCATTCCCTTGAAGGCCCTTTATAAAAGCGATGGCAATTCGGGAAGTTAAATAAGGGTCTTCCCCATAAGTTTCCTGTCCCCTTCCCCAACGGGGATCTCTGAATATATTAATATTGGGTGACCAAACAGTTAATCCTTCATATCTGCCATAACTATTATTACGTACAAATTCATTATACTTTGCCCTGAATTCGGTCGAAATTGCATCAGATACAGTAAATATTAATGAAGTATCCCAGGTGGCAGATAAAGCAATGGCTTGCGGAAATACGGTAGCTATTCCGGCTCGGGCCACTCCATGCAACCCTTCATTCCACCAATTATATGCAGTAATATTTAATCTTGGGATGGCAGGTGCAATATCCATCATTTGGCTGATCTTCTCATCTAAAGTTAATCTTGAAACCAGGTCATTTACCCGTTCTTCAATTGTTAAATGGGTATGCAGAAATGGAAAATCAGTATTGATCTGACATTTGCTTATCGCGAATAGCAAAACAAAAAATAAAAAAAAACAACTTTTTAAAAATAATTGCTTCATTACATTAAACTCTTTTAACTAATAAATAAACTCAATTTCAGTAGACTGCTTCGCTGTTTGCGACAATAATAACTCAATACATCCAGCATCTTTACTGTACTTCCAATTAGTTGAATGATGGCTATTCATTTTAACACTTAATGGTTTCCGGTCAAATACTTTGATTAAGTAGGTCTGCTTCTGAATCATATTAGAATAAACTCCATTTTTTTTATTTATTTTAATTTTAATTTTTCGATTAAACTTATTACACTCAAAAATCGTTTTGGCATAAATACCTTTTTCATAATCAAATGAAATCCCATCATCTTCAAAAAATGAATAACTACTTTCCTTTTCAGGATATACTTTAACAATAAGAGTATCTGTAGAATATTCATTAATATAGAGTGAGCTTTTTTGAAAAGGGATGATAGCACCACTTTTAATAAATAAAAGCCCTCCCCTGTTGTCAGGAATATTACAATGCACAATTTGTTCACCATAGTAGATCTCGCCAGTCCAATAGTTTATCCATTTCCCTTTGGGCAAATAGATAGAATCACTAAAAACGCCAACCAGAAGACTTTCGCCAAACATGTATTGATAAATTAAATGATCAACATTTCGGTCATCCGGGTACGACAAAGGCATAGCCCGGAGTATGGGCATACCGGTCTGACTTCCATAAATGGCAGCTGAATATATATAAGGCAACAAACTATTACGCAATTGGGCATAGTAGCGGAAAGTCTCTTTTTCAAGAGGTTTCAGATACCAGGGATGGTGAAGGCTATACCAACTATTGATCTGAACCCAGGGAAGAAAAAAACCAAGATGCATTCCTGCTTTGTTATTGTCAATTCCTTCCAAAACATCGGCTGATGTATTCAAGAAGCCGCTTAACCCTAAATTTAACTGGTCAAATAAAGCATCTTTTCCCCCGCCATTATCTCCGCTTGTACTGGCCCCCCAATGCTGCGTTCCGGCATATCCACCACAGTAATGGTGAAAAGATCGCAAGCCTTTATGCTCCTTGAATACAGTATACATCTGTTTTTGTAGCAGGATTTGATTAAGATTATGCATCTCTTTATCAGTATACCCATTATAATATTTTCTGTCAGGATGTTCATCTAGTGTTCTTCCCGGATCAAGTTTAAAACCATCTACTCCCTGATCCATAAATTTAGTAAGGTGTGGAAACCAATGTTCCAGGCCAGACTGTGCTGTTCCGGATTGTTTTGCTAAATAATCTTCTTCCTCAATACTAAGATCATGATCAACACATAACCATAAAGCAAGTTTGAAACCAAGTTGATGTAATTTGGATATGAAAAGAGTAGGTGCTTCATATTTTGGAAAATTATTTACTTCCCAAAAAGGCTCTGCAGAAAATTTATCTAAATTCCAATTTTTAGAGGTAGAAAAGTCATAATTTTTTGCCATCCATTGAGGTTCTAACCAAAAAATATCACAGGGAATTTTTTCCTCTCTAAATTTAACTGCATCATTTAATATTCCAAACTGATCTTCTTTAGTATTACCTCCAAAAGCAAGCCCATAAGCCCATTTTGGTAAAAGGTACGGCTTACCGGTAATATTGGTAAACTGATTAATGACTTCATCCATAGTATTTCCAAAAATCACATAGAAATCAATTACCCCGTCTGTATTATAGACGAACAAATTGTTCTTCTTATAGCGGTCTATATCAAAATAATTCAGTGAAGTAGTATTATTATAAATGCCCCAACCATCTGAACTCATCAGGAAAGGCATTGGAATTTCTGTTTTTTTATAAGTCGCCCACATCCGTAGCGCTTCTCCCCTATGTTGTATTTTGCTGCGGCTGGTGCTGCCTCCCCCATAAAATCTTTCCCCTGTAGCTAAGGATATGTCAAATAAAGATGGATGTAAGGAATATTTGGAAATCGGTTTACAGGCAGTAATTGTTTCTTTTACGGAATCACCTATAATTCTATTAGGCCGTTTATCCGCTTCAAAATAGGTATCCATTGATTGTTGGAAACCTTCATAATCAGGTTCACTTTTGTTTTTATGAAATTGAATAATATGTTCAACACTTCCGGGTAGAAATTTATTAAAAGTAAATTCCCCGGTATATGTATTTATTGTTAAGCGGTAATGTAATGTCTGTAAAATTTGTGTCTCACCTTTCTCAATTAATTGTACAGGAACACTATCCCACACAGTTCTTACTATCGCATATCTTTCCAGTAAACTTTGTGAAACGCTATTCTCCTTAGTTACCCTTATTCTACAAATATCGTTAGTACAAATTTGCACATGTAAAACTTGATCATCGGGTAGTTTAAAAGTGAAGATATTATGATTAAGTATCTGAGAAAAACCACAGAAACTTGCAGAAAAATAAAATATCAATACTGATACAAATTTTAAAATATTTATATCCATTCACGTAAGTTTAATCTCAATTATAATTCAGATGGCAAATATTTTATCAAAAGATTATGGGACTTGATCAAAGTGTGGATTTAAATCATTAACTCATCAATATTTTTAAACCATGTAATAAAATGTATTCAATTTAACATCTGCCTCGCATGAAAAATACATTGAAAGTTTTGGATATTATTGAAGATATAGACACATCACTATACTAATCGTTTAATTTTTTTTCCAGAATCCAATAGTTTGATTAATGAAAAAATCGCCATTTCAATACATTAAAATAATAATAATTTTGTATGCAATTCTTCAAAATATAAAATAAGATCGTGAAGCTTAAAATTCACTTCACGATCTTAAATATTAAAAACTTAATTATATCCGGGATTTTGAATCAATTTTGGATTTTTATTCAGTTCAGTTCTATAAATCGGGAAGAAATATGCATAGTCTTTCCAGGCTCTTAAATCATTTGGTAGAATTACTGACGAACATTTTGGATTGCTCCAATAAGTTCCATCTGCTTTTTTATAAGTTTTTACATTATCGGAAGCTTTAACACTATAGGTTATTTTCACTCCGGTAACAGGTTGGTAAGCAGTAGATCCAATAAGCCAACGTCTAACATCAAAGAAACGATGGTTTTCAAAAGCCAATTCTATTTTGCGCTCGTTTCTATATCTTGTTCTTAAAGCAGCTCCGGTTTCTGTAGTAGCTGGTTGGCCTGCTCTTGCACGAATTATATTAATATACTTTTGCGCTTCTGCATAATTTCCTAATTCAATATTTGCTTCTGCATAGTTTAATAAAACCTCTGCATATCTGAAATGGCGAAAAGGAATAGACTGGGCGGATGAATTATTAGGCGCAGCTGAAGGATCAATTCCTTTACGAATATAATAACCGGTATATGAATTATTGCCATTTTCTGCTACCGGTCCATTTCTATTATCGGCACCTCCTACAACTATATTTTGGTTTTCATCAATAACAGTTCCGGTTTGGATTTGATTATAAGGATCAAATACTTGTGTACTTGAAGGCCTTGTCATCCAGGATGACCCTTCATATAAGATGGTTGCAGCCAACCTTGCATCACGCTTTGCATAAGGGTTTGCAGCATTTGCAGGATTGTTCCAGCTAAAATAAGAACCATCACTATTCTCATAAGAATCCACAAAATTACCAGTTGGATCAGGGCAGCCCCAGCCGTTATAACCACCTGGTGCATAGGTTAAATTTGGAGGATACTCATCCCAGGATTGTGTTAATCCAAACTGTGTAACAAATTGTTGAAATAAAATGTCCTCAGAAGTCATACCCTTATTCAGGAAATAGGCTTGCAAATTTGCAGATATATTATCAGTTGGTGCTGGATTAGGATTTACTAAACTATAAATTCCTAAATTGATGACAGCTTTTGCAGCATCTGATGCAGCTTGCCACCGTGTTGTTTGACTACCCGAAGTATAACCAATCAACTCTGGATGTGAATAACCTGTTGCATAACTTAAATTATTATGTAAATCACTGGCTGCATATAACAACACTCTAGATTTAAGTGCTAATGCTGCTCCTTTAGTAGCACGGCCTACATTTCCTCCAGTTTGAGTTAATGGCAATAAACTGGCAGCGGTATCAAGCGTATTTGATATAAAGGTAATACAATCAGCATAACTGTTGCGTGGTACATAATAACTGCTGGTGTCTAAACTATAAACTTTATTAATAATTGGGACTCCACCATAAAAACTGGTTAAATAATGATAGGTTAATGCTCTTATAAAATAGGCTTCTCCTTTCAGAATATTTGTCTGGGCAGTATCATTAACAGGAGCATTTTTAATATTTGCCATAAAAACATTACTTTCTTGAACTACAGTATATAATCTGTCCCAAAGAAATGCATGTTCTTGTGGCATACTCCAGGATAGGTCCCATCCTGTAATACCATCAGGGCCTATATTACATTTATTAAAATCACTTACACCCCAATCATTCAGAAATTGAGCTTCATCAACAAAACAAGCAAATGGCGAAATAGCATAAGGATAATTAAATATATTCTGATACATATTATTTACATAGGAAGAAATTAAAGCGGGGTCCTTCCAAACAGCAGCATCTGTATAACTTCCCGAAGGGCTTACATTTAAAAACGCTGAATCTTTCTTGCAGGATATTATCAAAAAAGGCAAGAAAAAGAAAAATATATATGTTGTTTTTTTCATTTTTTTAAATTTAAAAATTTAAAGTAATACCTCCATTAATAACCCTTTGCAATGGATAACTGTAACCACGTTCATCTGTTATCTCCGGATCAAAATTCTTGAGCTTAGTTAAAGTAAATAAGTTAAGTGCACTTACATAAAAACGAAGAGATTGTGCTTTTATCAACTTATTAAATTTGGCTGAAGTACTATATCCAATTACGATGTTTTTCAATCTTACATAATCAGAACTATGTAAAAAGAATGTATTTCTGTAATTCGTCCAATATTCACTGTTATTATATGCTTTGGGATAAGAAGCACTTGTATTTGTTGGTGTCCATCGGTTATCAGCAAAATCCTTTAAAAAATTCCCTACTAAACCGGCATAGGGCCCATTGTAATGAACGGCTCCTTCAGCACCCTGAAATAATAAAGAAAAGTCAAATTGTTTATATTTCAGTTCTATATTTAATCCACCTGTAAATGTTGGAATATTATTTTTGTCTGATCTTACCTGATCTCTTCCATCAATTACGCCATCCCCATTTACATCTTTAAATATAAGATCACCTGGCTGAGCACCCGCCCAATGAGGTGTAGCATTAATTTGGGCTTGATCTTTAAATACACCGGTTGCCTGATAATATAAAGAATACTGGAAATTATATATGTCGGATGGTAAAGACTTTCCGGTAATTGTTTGATAAGCCGGAACTCCTGCTGGTTCATCAATATAATCTACTTTATTCTTTGCATAACTTCCGTTTACAGAAATATTATAACTGAAGTCTTTAATTTTATCTTTATAAGAAAGTACAATCTCAAAACCTTTATTGGAAACCTTTGCAATATTTTCAGCAGGCAATTGAGATGTTATACCGGTAGAACCAGGTACAGTTCCACTGGCCTGCCATAATATATCTGAACGATTATACTTAAAGTAATCAAATTCTACTCCAAGCTTATTATTCAGAAATTGGCTTTCAAACCCAATATTTCTTTGAATAGCGGTTTCCCAGGTAACATTAACGTTGGGAATATATGTTTGTGACAAAAGTGGGTTTTGCACTTGGTTGCCTAAAATATAGGTTTGACTTGTATTATAAGCATAATTAGCAAGGTATTGGTAAGGACTAATTCTGTCATTACCTGTTTTTCCTAATGAACCGCGTATTTTAAAATTGTTTATAAAAGAAAGATTGTCTTTCCAGAATTTTTCTTCAGATATACGCCAACCTGCTGAAACACCAGGGAAAAAACCAAATTGTTTGCCTGGGGCAAAATTGTTAGAACCATCATATCTCCAAACAAATTCTAAAAGGTATTTTTCAGAAAAATTATAATTAACACGGCCAAAATAACTAACACGTGCTGTTTGAGTGGCTTGCCCGGTATTTGTTTGTCCAACATTACCACCGGCAAAAAGCTGATCTAATATTGATGACTGATAATTTGTACGATAAGCACCAAAACTATTATTTAAAAAAGAGCCTCTTTCATTACCAACCAAAACTTTAATAGTATGTGCTTTAAATTTACGCTCATAGTTTATTAATGCATTAGTGGTTATTGTGTGCATATTCTGTGTAGATTCAGTCAAATTAGGTGTAGAAGGTCCTCTAACTGATTCTACCAATAAAGGCAATCCAGTAACAGGATCTTTGCTTACACCATCCCAAACATATAAGCTCCAAGGCTTTTGAAAACCCTTATACAATTCAAATTGTGCATCATAAGAAGCATTTGCAGTTATACTTAAGCCTTTAACCCAAGGGATATTGATGTTTAACTTAACATTACTTTGGAAAATATTCCAAACATCCTTAGTATATCCTGCAATATCAGTCTCGACAACAGCAGGATTCATACCATTTTCAATATCTGGCCCCGGCATCCCGTTAGGCCAAAATGCATTCATTGTTGGCTTTCCACGTAAAGTATATTCAAATAAATTTCCAGAACCAACTGCAGGTGATAAATTATTCCTATTTTCTTGGCGTCCCACAACATCAAAAGCTAGAGAGATATCATTTGTAAGCTTTGTGTCAATATTACTTTTGAAATTAAACTGAGAATAATTAGTAGAACTTCTTTGATAGATAGCATCCTGATATTTTCCACCCAGAGAAACAAGGAATCTGGTCTTCTCATTTCCACCCGATATGGTTACGTTTTCTGCAGTTTGATTGCTCCATGGTTTTAATACTTCCTTAAACCAATCAGTATTAGGATGCCCCCATGGATCTGTACCATTCCCAAATAAGGTAATGTCTGCTGGAGTATAAGTAGTAGCAGTACCTGTATATCCATCAATTTCATTAATCATTGTAGCATATTGCGCAGCATTTGCCATTTTGGGTAGTACAGTTGCCTGTGTTATTCCTTGATTCAAATTAAATGTAACATTCAGTTTGCCGCTCTTACCACGCCTAGTTGTAATAAGAACTACCCCATTTGCAGCCTGTGCTCCGTAAATAGCAGCTGATGCATCTTTTAAAATAGTAACGCTTTCAATATCATTGGCATCAAGACGTCCCAATGGCCTACCTGCAATTCCATCAATTACAATTAATGCAGATGCATCACCTAAAGTATTCACACCTCTGATTCGTAACAACGCATCATCATTTCCGGGTTCTCCGCTGGATGTAACAGCAGTCAAACCTGAAAAACGGCCAACCAATGAATTTGTTACATTTGGTGTAGGTGTTTTTACAATGTCCTCTCCTTTAACTGAACTGATTGCACCTGTTGAAGTAACCTTTTTTTGCGTGCCATAACCTACAACAATAATGTCATCTAACTTAGTTTCTTTAGTTTTTAAAGCAACTGCAATTGTTGCTGATTTTGAAACCTTTAATTCTTTTACTTCATACCCAATATAGGAGATTTCTAACACACCTCCCTTTTCAGGAATTTTCAATAAGAAATTACCTTTATCATCTGAAGTAGTACCCAGATTTGTTCCTTTTAACTTTATGGAAGCGCCTTTCAAAGGTTGTCCCGCGCTATCAGAAACAGTTCCTTTAATTTCAATGGTAGGGGGTGTGGGTGGAGGGAATAAATCTGTTGGTTGAATTTCTTTTACAGGTTCAGGCTTTGCTGTAATAACAATTGTTTTTTCCTTTATTTCATAATTAAATGGCTGGTCCTTAAAACAAAGGTCTAGCATTTCTTTTAAGCTTGCATTTTTTACATCTACATTAATAGGTTTTGCTTTGTCCAATAAAGAATAAGAATAAAAAAACACATAACCGGTTTGCTTTTTAATTACAGAAAAAGCATCCTCAAGTTTTGCATTTTTTGCCCTGTAAGTAATAGACTGGGAATTTACCCTTGCAGATACTTGTAAACAGGTGATTAACACTAAAATGGCAGTCATTTTCATCGATAAAAGAATTTTTTTTCTTAATCGAAAATCAATCGTTAATTTCATACTTTTGATTAGTTTGGGTTAAAAAATAGTCTGTCCAGACTTTTGAACTTAATTCAAATATTTTCCAGGTTCCGATTCCGAGTTGGAACCTGGCTTTTTATTTTATGGCCTGATGGTTAATGTTTTTCCATCAAGCGTATAATGTATTCCTGTTTTTGTTAAAATGTCAAGTAATTCAGACAATTTTAATGTCCTTTGTATTTCTCCACCAAATAATTCGGTGGTAATCCTCCCTTCAAATTTCACATCTACTTCATACCATCTTGAAATTTGACGCATAACTGACTGAATATCAGAATGATAAAATTTAAAATACCCAAAAACCCAACCAACAGCTATCTCGGTATCAACTTTTGAGATATTTCCATTCGAATATTGTTCACCTGGTTTAAGTATAGTTTTATTGTTGACTTTTACCATTCCTTCAAGCAATGTTGTTTTTATAGTTTTTTCATCAGAATATGAATTAATATTAAAATGTGTACCCAATACCATTATTTCTTCCGAACCTGCATTGACTATAAAAGGTTTTTTAAGATCATGCGCAACTTCAAAATAAGCTTCACCGGTTATTTGCACTTTTCGTTCTTTTCCGCTAAATACAGTTGGAAAATGTAAAGAAGAACCTGCATTCAACCATACCTTGGTACCATCAGAAAGTGTTATCTGCTCTTGTCTGCCAAAAGGAGTAGTTAAAGTCGCATATTCAATTCCGGAATTTCCAATCACAATAGCATCAGAAGATTTAACAAATCCATCAGTTATCTTCCCATTTCTGGTTGTATCTAATAAAAAAGTCTTTCCATTGGACAATGAAAGGATTGCACCTGTTCGTCCGGGCATCGCATCTTTTATCAATTGATTTCCATGAACTGCTACCTCATTTTTCTTAGGTCTATTTAAAATTGAAAAGATTGTCCCGGCTAAAATGAATAAGACTACAGCAGCAGCATAAGACTTCCAGCTATAAATGAAGGTTTGAATATCAAACACCCGGGCATTTCTAGGTTTTTCAGTTGAAAGTATAGCATCTAAAATTTGTAAGAACGCCTCATCGGAGAGTTTAAAAAGTGTATCTTCTTTAACTGAATAACGTTCACTTAAAACATTCAATAATGCATCGGTGCCCGGCTCTTTGATCAATTCAAAAAATTCACGTTTTTCATCTTTAGTTGCTGTTTTATTTAAAAACTTTTGAAATAATATTTCAAGTCTCTGTTCATTCATATACTTAATAGACCTACGTATTTGTTCAATATTATTAGTTGCCTGAAAAAAATTATAAAAAAAAGGACATAACTATTAATAAGAAATAAAAATCTAATCGGCTGGATAAAAATGCCCTGACAGAACGTAGGGCTATTGTAAGATGTACACTAACAGTAGCAGGGGATATATGCAATTTTTCAGCTATTTCATCCCGATCATATCCTTTTACCCGTGAAAGTTCAAATATTTTTTTTTGTTGTGGAGAAAGTCTGGTTAATGCATCATCTAGTAAACTTTTTACAAATTTTTCCCTGATAGAATATTCAATTTCATTTATTGCTGTTGGCAAATAAGAAATTAGGGCCTCTTTTTTTATCTCTTCCCTTGCAATTTTTTTAAGGGCAGTTAAAGAACAATTTTTTGTAATCGTATATAACCAGGATGATAATGATTCAATTTCCAACAATTTTGTACGGCTTTTCCATACCCGCATAAATACATCCTGTACAATTTCTTCAGAAATAAAGGGGTCTTCAGTATAATTGAAAGCAATTGTGTAAATATGATCTTTAAATTCATAAAAAAGGTCACTAAATGCCTTCTGATCCCCAAAAGAGATTGCCTCTAAATTCTGTATTTCATTACTTTTTGGCAAGTTTTTATACAACTATTTAATAATAAATTAAAAAACTTCAAAAAAATCAATTTATCTGATTCAAACATGCTCTTTAAACCATTTTATCAAAATTTATAGCTCAAAATAAGAATAAAATTTATTAGAACTCAATATTCTATGCATAAATTATCATAAATGGGCATACAAAAAGGCAGTTAGCACTGCCCTTATAAATACTACCAATTTGACCTCTTGTTACAAACATTTTAGAAATTTCTTTGTTCAATTACGGATTGTTGAAGATAAAATAAATACAGGGTATTTTGACTGATGTAGTATACGTATATAGTTTTTCTGTATCTACTTAAAATATTAAATTAGTTAATATTGGTAAATAATCAAAATTTCATAAAGTTTGCAAAATATTTAATTTTTTTATTTTTCATTAGCAATAAAATGATATTTTCCAGACCCAACATTCAAAATAATATACCCATTTTCTTCACCGCATTTTCTGATCTCTTTAACTTCAGTTAATAATTTACCTGATTCAATAATTGAATCTGCACTCAATGAAGGAACAAATATTGTTGCAGTAGTATTTACAGGTATTTCAATGTCCATACTAATTTTCCCCGAACTGAGTTCCCACTTACTGCTAACTTTCCCATAACGTGTAAGCAAACTTGCAGATACATAGGAAAAATCTCCCCCAATCTGAGGCTTTATTTTTATATGTTTATAACCTGCTCCATCTTCATATGTATCTAGCCCAGCCATTTGCCGATACATCCAATCACCAATTGCTCCATAGGCATAATGATTGAATGAATTCATCCCCGGCGTTTGAAAGGTACTGTCAGGCTTTTGTCCATCCCATCTTTCCCATATTGTAGTTGCCCCCATCTTTACTGGATAAAGCCAGGAAGGATAAGTATCCTGCAGCAATAATTTATACGCAAGATCCAAATAACCAAAACGGGTAAGTACTTCACAAATATAAGGTGTCCCCAAGAATCCGGTTGTCAAATGATTACCATAAAATTGTATATTATCAGCTAATCTTTTAGCTGCCTGAACTCTTAAAGAATCTGGAATCATATCAAAATTTAATGCCAGTACATAAGCAGTTTGGGTACCAGAAATCAATCTGCCATTTGGTGTGAGATATTCATGAACAAAAGCATTTTTAATTCTTTCAAGTAATTTCGAATAATAAATTACATCATCAGTTTTATTAAGTACTTGTGCAACTTTAATTAATAAATGAGTGGAATGGGCATAAAAACATTGTGCAATCAAATATTTATCAGTGACAGCAGCAAGTCCGTCATTATCATCTTCAGGGCGGTAAAATAACCAGTCGCCAAAATGAAAGCCAAAATTCCATAAATCATTTTTTGCATAACGATGAATACTTTCTACATAAGACTTCATACTACTATACTGTTCTTCTAAAATCCGTTTGTCTCCATAAACCAGATAAATATTCCAGGGAATAATAGTTGCAGCATCAGCCCAACCAGCGCTATTAGTAGCCGCCCCTAAAATATTGGGGATAACAAAGGGTACTACTCCCTCTTGTTGATCTGCCTTTAAATCTTTTATCCATTTTGAAAAAAAATTGTTAACATCCAAATTAAATGCAGCTGTTCTTGAAAAAACCTGTGCATCGCCTGTCCACCCTAGTCTTTCATCTCTTTGAGGGCAATCTGTAGGTATGTCCAGAAAATTACCTTTTTGCCCCCATAAAATATTTTTTTGTAATTGATTGACCAATGCATTTGAACTTATAAAAGTCCCCGTTTGCTTTAAATCAGAATACAAAGCCACGGCAGTAAAGTCGTTCACATTAATTTTGCCAGGATATCCTTCAATTTTAAGATAACGGAATCCATGCCAGGTAAAATGAGGTTCAAAAATTGTACTGTCTCCATTCAATATATAGGTATCCTGCGCCCTGGCCTGCCGTAAGTTCTCAGTATAAAAATTGCCCTGTTTATCTAACATTTCAGCATGAGACAATATAATTGTATCACCCTTCGCTCCTTTTACTTTCATTACAACCCACCCAACTAGGTTTTGTCCAAAATCGATTACGCTTTCCCCTTTTGGAGTTGTAATAAGTTTTACAGGTTTAAATATTTCATGCTTTTTTATTAATTCATTTTCTGTTCCAACTAAATTCACTAATGAATAATTAATCACTTTAACAGAGCTCCAGCCTGAATCATTATAATCAGGTAATGACCACCCTTTCTTTTCTTTTCGTGCATCTATTGTCTCTCCATTGTAAATTTCAGAAAATATAATTGCTCCGGTGGTAGATTTCCAATTACCATCAGAAATTACAATATCTTTTGTACCATCACTATAGGTAATATTCATCTGAAACAACAATGCAATATCACTACCATAAAAATTCGCTTTATTCATATATCCAATTGTACCCCTGTACCATCCATTACCAAGAGTAACACCAATTACATTATTTCCTGTTTGTATAAGGTCTGTTACATCATATGACTGATATTCTAACCGATTATTATAGGAAGTCCAACCAGGTGTTAAATAGGCATCCCCCACTCTTTTCCCATTTATTTGTGCTTCATATAATCCATGTGAAGTAACAAACGCGAGGGCATTCTTAATTTTTTTGGATGTGAAAAATTGTTTCCTGAACAGTGGGCTTTCACGTTTAGGATTTTCTTCATAACCCGGCATTATCCATTTAGCCTGCCATTCTGAATTCGAAAGAAGCCCCATTTGAAATCTGTTAGTTTCACTCCATTTTGACAATTTATTGTTCTTATCCCAAACCCTTACTTTCCAAAAATACTTTGTGCAGCTTTTCAATATACTTCCTGTATAAGGTATTAATACAGTCTGATCCGAATTTACTTTACCACTAGACCATTCAATTCCATTTTCATTAAACACTTTTATTTCATACGCAGTTTGATATTGACCTCTTGTTTCTGAATTTAACTGCCAACTGAATCTGGGTTGTTTCTCAACTATTCCACATGGATTATTGAAATTTTCAATTAATAAATGACTAACACTTAATTGTGCAAATGACATATTTACTAAGTGCTGAAACATCAAAACTGCAATTACTATTTTTAGTTTTTTCATTAATTCTAATTATCTGTATTGTATTTTTAATTTGCTTACACTAAAGGATGCAATTTTAGTATTGAAATTTTCGGAGATCAACCCCGAATATTTTTTCCTTAAGAGGCCCCTACACTCCAGGAAACTTTTACATCTATTAAATGCTGCTTCACGTTTAAACAAATCTTCTGCTATTTATCAGAAAGATTAAAAAAACCTAACGAATAGGTGCCTTTTTCCAATTCTTTTATCCAAATCTTGCAATCTGAAAAGCTTTTAATTTTTCTACAATGCTATCAAAATTGGCAATACTACTTTTCAAATTTTCCACTTTTTGATGATGCTTAGCAAGTCCGGCTTTATTAATAAGTTCAATTTGATCTTTGCTTAATTTCATAAATTTGGCATTTTATATATGATCGTTTTCTATTAAAAAGATGTAATGATTTCTAAAATTTCAGGATTTTACTATTGTACCCTACCATCCAGCAATCCTATGGGTAAATAGTTATTTGAAAACAAGTAAGTTTTACCTAACAAAACTGACACTAAAAATGCATGCATTCAATACATAAAATGATAGTAATATTGTACAAAATGATATTTTGGAGAACTTTTTCAAATATTGGATTCTTCCTTACAACAGAAATAAATGGCTGCAATTATTGAATTTTGGTTACCA